>Ga0114999_10000497_pt1 | contig 58690 bp, 43 predicted proteins | sample ArcticOcean_MG_C_3_FD_89820 | JGI IMG/M metagenome (GOLD analysis project Ga0114999, IMG submission 89820) | Marine microbial communities from western Arctic Ocean - ArcticOcean_MG_CB8_126 | ecosystem: Environmental > Aquatic > Marine > Oceanic | place: Arctic Ocean: Canada Basin | collected...
CGCATGCGCCGACATAACCCGCTCCCGCCACTGCGATCATTCTCCATCGATCCGCGACACCCTTCCACAAGCCTCACTCGACAAACCATCCCGCAAAAACTCAAATCCCGGACGCCACTGGGCAGAGCCAGTGGCACACGCAACGAACGCAGATTGCCAGTGGCATCGGTGCCAACCATTCGTGCGAGTCGTCAGAAGGAATCCGACTCGCCGGTCATGGGAACGAATGCAACCGGGCAGACTTCTCGCGTCTGCGTCGTTCCGTCTGACTGCTTCTGTACCACGACCAGCGTTTGACGTTCACGACCAACCGGCATCACCAGCCGCCCACCAGGCTTGAGCTGTTCGATCAGTCGCGGCGGGACCTCTGCGGGTGCAGCCGCCGCAACAATGGCATCGAAGGGTGCCGCTTCCGGCCAGCCACGCCATGCATCAGCGTTGCGCACCTGGATGCCCGAGTAGCCCACTTCGACCAGTCGCAACTGAGCACTCTTCGCCAGTTCGGGCACGATCTCCAGGCCGAACACGTCCTCGTTAAGTTCAGCCAGCACAGCGGCCTGATACCCAGAACCCGTCCCAACGTCGAGCACTCGAAAGTGGGGCTCGGGACGGATGAGCTGTGTCGTCAGCGCCACGATGTAAGGCTGCGAAATCGTCTGCCCCTGGCCGATCGGGATCGGATGATCGGCATACGCCCGCTCGAGTGGCGTGTCTGGAATGAACGCGTGACGCGGAACCTTTCGCATCGCTTGCAGGACACGCTCGTCGGTGATGTCCCGTCGCAGCAACTGCTGCTCGACCATGCGGCTACGAAATCCCGTAGCGACTTCGTCGTCCGGATGATCGGTTTGCAGCGGCTCAGAATTCATCGCGGGCTGCTCAACATGTCAACCAGCTGGTCGAAGGCGTCATTGATAGAGTCGATGGGGTTGATTAACAGATTCCGGGAAAACTCCCGGACAAGCTCCGTCTGCCAGCTCTCAGTGAGATAGTCAACTCGACTCTTTCCGTCGACCCGAGACAGCATGCAGGCTGCCAGGTGGCGTACACATTGGCGTTCGAATGTCGGCGTGCGATCCAGGTCATTCAGCCAGGCAGGAACGGGGGCCGTCCCAATCCGAGCCACGTACTCGGCCCAGAACCGCCGCGGCAATTCGATGATCTCGGCGAGTCGATCAGCATGCCGAACTGCCTTCAGCAACAGATGACTCAAAAAGAAGCCGATGTCGAATCCGGGATCGCCACAGTGACCGGTTTCGAAATCAACCAGCACGGGACCGCGACTGGTCAGCAGGATGTTCTTGGGGCTGAAGTCAGCCAGCACGAGGCAGTCGCGTCGGGCCAGTGTGTCATCAATCAGGCAGTTGAGCGGTTCGGCAAGTGCGTCGATGTTGCGCGCCATGTGCCTGTAAAACGGGTCGAGACGCAGCTCGTCAAAATTAGTGCGATCGGCTAACTGAGGCTGCGATTCCGAGACATCCGTCGAACCACGCTGAATGGTCGCCAGGTAGCACGCGAGCGGCTCTGCAATGCGCGTGTCGAAACGGCCTTCGAGCAGGTCGGCCTTCCAGACGCGGTGGTCGGCTTCGACAGCTTCCATTGCGAACAGGTAGTTGTCACGGTCTTCGAAGAGGACATGGGGGACAGCGCCGTTGGGCAGCAATCGACCGAGCGTGCGCATCACATCGACCTCCCGCCAGATCCGCTCGATGCCGCTGAACCAGTCGATTTCCGTCCGAAGCTGGTCGCGAGATTGCTTGACGACAAAGCTGGAATGGGGCACGTCGACTCGCAGCACAATGTTCGAGACACCCCATGCAAGCTCTGTCACTCGGGCTTCGTTCAGGTCAGAACGACTCAGTTCGAGCTGCGGCAGGCGGGGTTCCCCGGCTCCTCGGAAATAGTCCAGCAGATTGGACGCGTCGATTTCTTCCATGTCAGTCTGCCGTGGAATCCGTGAATGATTCTGCTGCGGGGTTCTGAGTCTGATTACCCGACAATCAAGATGAGCAGCACGAGAAAGAGCCTCGACGGAAGCCGTCGAGGCTCGGGATTCTCTTCGAGCGCAGCTCGTGTTTACGAGGACGTGTCTGTCGGCGTTTCTTCACTTGGCGCCGCCGCTTTGACCTTGCTGGCGAACTCCTTCACGTCGATCACGCCCAGATCCTGTTCGCCGCCAACGTGCTCTTCCTTCACCGTGATTTCGATCGGCGAATTGACGGTGGAAAACGCGCCCTCAAGATTGTCGACATCGGGGCCGCTTTCATAGTGGTACACAGCCAGCCTGTAATTTCCAGACGGGATACCCTTGCCAGGACCTTCGAAGTTGAAACTGCCGTCGACTGCCGCGATTGTTGCCTCAAGATCGACGTTTTCGTCCGATGGATCAACACCGTCGGGAACTAGAACCAACTCAATTGACCCAAGACCAACATCGGGGCGTTCCATCCGCATGGGGCCACCGCCGTTGTACACCTTGCCTCTGAGTATCACACCCTCCGGAGGAGCGTAATCGTCACCGCCACCACATCCGACACTTGCACACACAAGAACCGTGAACGTTAGTGTGATGAACCAGCCCTTCGAACGCAGTCCCGCCAGCATACGAATTTCCTTACAGCACAGAGAACGTAGACGACGAGTCGGGCGAAACGCCCCAGGCAACCTCGGCTAGCGGTCAAGGGGCTTGAACAGGCTCACCATCGTTCCTGATGCCAAGCCGACGGAAGACTGTACCGTCGATGGAGTACCCGATGTTCTTTACGGCGCCATCAGCAAACATGGCGTGGAATCCTCCATCGTGAATTGAGCCGAACCGTTGGGCACCGGATGATCCAAACTTTGGATCCGGCCGTGGAACTCCACTGGTCCACCGGATCACGTCGTGATCCCAGCCGGACGTGTAGCCTTCATTATCGTCGCCCTGGTAAGCCTGGTAGTTCCTGCCCAGACGCTTCTCTCCGACTGCGATCGTGTTCGACGTGCCGTCGGAGATGTGGGATGTGTTGATGGCCGCGTGAACGAAGCTGCCAGAACGGGTGTTCGTGTTGACAACGGCCCCATTATTCGACGTGCCGCCGCATCCAGCGTAGTCGTTCTGTGCGTGTCCGAATGTTCGACTCGGAGCGTACCAGTTGGCGACGGGCGCATGGACCTGTGGTGCACGCCGACTCGGACAGAAATGCACATCGACGGCAGTCGAGATGATGGCCTCCTGTTTGTCAGCATCAGTCGAACCGTTCGCGCCCCCGCCCAGCCACAGGGTCTGTCGCTCAATGAACGGCAGAATCTGGTAACCCCAGCCCGCCGACTGTTGGGCACCGTTATAGGGAGTTCCGGCGTTGAACCGTGGGGGGGTGCCCCAGTGCCAGCCGCCGGTGGGAAAAACTCCATAAACATCCAGGTGATTGTGAAACGCCAGACCGATCTGCTTCAGGTGGTTGCGACACTGCGTGCGGCGTGCCGCTTCACGAGCCTGCTGTACTGCTGGCAACAACAGAGCGATCAGAATTGCGATGATTGCGATCACGACCAGTAATTCGATGAGCGTGAAGCCCCCGCGTTCAGGGGGCGACGATCGCCGAGCGTGAAGGGTTTGCATGACAGAACTCCTGACAGGAAAACGAGATGAAGAAAGAATTGAACACGTGACGCTACCAGGACGTGGAAATTTCGGCAAGCCTTTGATCAGGTCAGTGCGGTAATCCGCCGCGAATCTGCGGCATGTGAACGAAGTGACGCATGAAACTGCAGCCACGTAAGTGCATTGCGCCGCCGGGAACTCTACAAATCGCTCACGGTTTCCTGATGATCAAATCATCTCCGTACAACGATCTGCCGGAATACAGTGGGATTCCCGGAAGCAGGGCAATGGGGTATCGAAACCTGAAGCAGTGCGTCGATGACCTCGAACGCGCCGGCCATTTGGTACGCATTCAAGGTGAAATCGACGCACATCTGGAAGCAGCCGAGATTCAGCGGCGCGTCTACGCATCTGGCGGCCCGGCCGTTTTGTTTGAACGTGTGAAAAACTGTCGATTCCCGATGGTGAGCAATCTGTTCGGGACATCTGAACGAACCCGATTTCTGTTTCGCGATGCGCTGGATCGGGTGCGTCGTCTGGTCGAGCTGAAAATCGATCCGACACAGTTCATGAAGCGGCCGTTCCGTTACGCCGGTGTTCCTTTCACGGCACTGCACATGCTTCCCCGCTCCGTCTCGAGCGGGCCGATTCTCGCCAACGAGACAACGATCGATCAGCTTCCGCAACTGCAGAGCTGGCCGGATGACGGCGGCGCTTTCATCACGTTGCCCGAGGTCTACACCGAAGACGTCGACCGACCCGGACTGATGAGTTCGAACCTGGGTATGTATCGCGTGCAGTTATCCGGCAACCAGTACACGCCCGACTGCATCGGGCTGCATTACCAGATTCACCGCAGCATCGGTGTCCATCATGCGAAAGCGATCGCGAAAGGCGTCCCCTTCCGCGTGAACATCTTCGTCGGCGGATCGCCCGCGATGATTCTGTCGGCCGTGATGCCCTTGCCGGAAGGTATGTCCGAGCTGACATTCGCCGGCGCTTTGCAGAATCGTCGCGTCGCCATGGTCCGCCAGCGTGACGCACCGTCCATCTATGCAGAGGCGGACTTCTGTATTTCCGGAACGGTTGATCCCCAGCAACTGCTGCCGGAAGGACCATTCGGAGATCATCTCGGCTATTACAGCCTGACGCATGATTTCCCGGCACTGAAGGTCGACAAGGTCTACCACCGTGACGGCGCCATCTGGCCTTTCACTGTTGTCGGTCGTCCGCCTCAGGAAGACACATCGTTCGGCGAGATCATTCACGAAATCACCGGTCCGATCATTCCGACCGTGTTGCCAGGCATTCACGGGATTCATGCAGTAGACGCGTCCGGAGTGCATCCTCTGCTGCTGGCGATTGGCAGTGAACGTTACACGCCGTTCGGGGAACAGCTGCGCCCACAGGAATTGCTCACTCAGGCGAACGCAGTGCTGGGCCAGGGCCAATTGTCGCTGGCGAAATATTTGCTCATCGTTAACCACGGCGACGATCCGCAACTGGATATCAACGACATTTCACGATTCTTCCAACACTTGCTGAGCCGCATCGACTGGCGGCGCGACCTGCACTTTCAGACGCAAACGACCATCGACACGCTCGACTACAGCGGTACCGGGTTGAACCAGGGTTCGAAAGTTGTGATGGCCGCGGCCGGGCCAGTACGTCGCGAGCTGCCGACTGAGCTTCCATCCGAACTCAATCTGCCCGATGGATTTCACACACCACAAGTCTGTCTGCCGGGAGTTCTGGCGGTCGAGGGCCCTGCCTTCGAACCACATCGTCGTCTTAATGACTTCACCAGACACTTCGACCACACGGCGCCTATCAATCGCTTTCCGCTGATCGTCATCGTTGATGACAGTGAATTCACCGCTCGGCAATTGAACAACTTCATCTGGGTGACATTCACACGGTCCAACCCGGCGTCCGACATTCACGGCATCGAGTCGTCTTCAGACAACAAACACTGGGGCTGCCGCGGATCACTGATCATCGACGCACGCATCAAGCCGCATCACGCTCCGCCCCTGATCGAAGACCCGGACGTCACGCGCCGCGTCGATCAACTCGCGGCGCCAGGCGGACCTCTGCACGGAATCATCTGAAGACGGAACCCGGCCTGCGACGGGGTGAGCGGCCGAGCGGTGTTGATTGGAAGCAACACCGTCGTCGCATAACCACACGATGATGCCCTGACGCCACGTCGAATCAGTAATCGTCATCACGCCGCACGTGGAATCCAGATTCACCAACCCTTTGTCACCACGTGGGTTACGAACGATCCTCGAAAACGATGTGCAGCCTGCCTGGCACTCGGCATTCAGCTTGCCTTACAGCGTGACAGTGGCTTGAGGCAACACAGCGATGTGAGAGTCGCCGCCGCAGGCCTGGTCATGTGAGAGCCCGAGAGAGAACAAGGAACACAAACTATGAAGACACTGACCTGCAACCTGTACGCGGACGAAGCCGGCTTCATCATTTCTTCAGAGCTGATCCTCGTCGCAACGATCACGGTGCTGGCGATGGTCGTTGGCCTGGCAGAAGTACGTTCTGCAGTCTCTGAGGAGCTGGAAGACGTCGGGTCCGCCATCGGCGCGATGCAGCAGAGCTACTGGTACGAGGGACTGACCAGCCGCGGCAAGGCCGCAGTGTCCGGCAGCGTCTTCGAAGACGAGCAGGACTATTGCGACAGCCAGTACGACATCCAACGCACAGGACCCGTCGGTGAGAACGACACCAAGGACCACTACGATCGTTATTAATCGCCAGCGCTCTCGGCAATGAAACAAAGCCCGGCTCAGATATTGAGCCGGGCTTTGTTCGTTGCGAGGGTGGACCACGAAAAACACGAATGACACGAATGACACGAAACAAGATCAGTGCGACGTCAATAATGAAATGAGGGCACAGTACGGGAGCCTCGCCATCACTGTCCCTCAATTCAAGTCTGACGGCGCACTGGACTTAATAACGCCGTTCTGAACTTTTTCGTGTGTTTTCGTGTCTTTCGTGGACCTACGACCGCTTTGCAATCAGTGCATCCAGTTCGTCCTTGAGCCGTGGCAGAATCTCGTCGTAGGCATACGCGCCCAGCTCTTCCGGGCCGCGTTTGAGATTCACAAAATTCGGGGCACACCACAGGCCCAGATCGGCATCGTCCGTTTCGCCAGGTCCGTTCACACGGCAGCCCATAACGGCGATTGTGATGGCGTGGTCTTTCGCGTATTCGGTCATCTCCCGAACCTGAGCAGCCAGATCGACGAAGGCCTCGTTCTCCACCCGCGAGCAACTCGGGCAACTGATGATGTTCAGAGTCGGCAGTCCATAGTCGACGACCGACCGCACGCGACCGGCAGCGACATCCGACAGAATCGCGCGGCCGGCTTCGATCTCTTCGCCCTTGCGATCATTCGGGACGGTCAGTGAAACGCGAATCGTGTCACCGATACCGCGGCTGATGAGCTGCTCGAAGGCGATGCGTGACTTGATGATCCCGTCCGGCGGCATGCCCGCTTCGGTCACTCCCAGATGCAGCGGCACATCCGACCGTTCGTCTGCAAACCGCCGATTGACTTCGATGACCTTCTGAGGATCCGAGTCTTTAAGCGACACGCAGTAGCGGGTGAAGTCGAGCGAGTCGAGAAACTCGCAATGTTCGAGAGCACTCTCGAGCATGGGCGATATGGAATCGTCGGCGTCGTATCGATCCAGCTTGTCCGGATCGACCGACCCGCAGTTGACTCCGACCCGGATCGCGCAGTCGTGCTCAGCCGCAATGCCGGCGATGAAACGCACTTTGTCCTGCCACGGCTTTTCGCGTTCGTGATGGTAGAGGTGTCCCGGGTTGTAGCGCAGCTTGTCGACGTGCGGTGCGACGAGTTCCGCCAGGCGGTAGTTCTCTTGCAGATCGATAGACAGGTTGGCAGTTGTCTGACGCCGAATTTCGACCAGAGCTTCGGCTTCTTTCCGACTGTCGACGGCAATCCGAATGACATCCGCACCGGCTTCAGCGATCGCATTGACCTGAGCGACCGTCGCGTCGACATCGGCTGTCTTCGTCGCCGTCATGCTCTGCACAGCAATCGAATTGCCATCGCCGATCGTGGCAGACCCAATGCGCACTGAACGGGTCGGGTTTCGCGTGATTGATCTCGCCGGACTGTCTTCCATGTGGGTGCTCCGCTAACCATCCATCGGGGGTTGATAGCCGCGGAGCGGCGACAGCACATAGCCCCGGGCGTAAGCCCGGGGTCATGGTTCGTTCCCACACGTCAAGCCGCGGAGCGGCGACAGCGAATTCACAATCGCAGCCTGCTGTCGCCGCTCCGCGGCTTGTAATTCAGTGGGGCGACTAACCCCTGGCTGACGCCAGGGGCTACATGCTGCCGCCGCTCCGCGGCTCAAGTACGGGACTCAAAGGTTCCCGTCTTACTTTCCAATACTCAGCTTTCGGACACGGTGATTCTCACTATCGCCGACGTAGACGTTTCCGTCGTGGTCAACGTACACACCGTGCGGTCGAGCCGTTCGGCACTTCAAGCGGTCACCATCGGGCCCGTCACCACGCTGACCATCCCCGATCGCTGTTTCAATGATGCCGGTTGCCGCTCGAATTACTCGGATCGTGTGGCTTTCCGTATCCGCCAGCCAGATGTCTCCGGTCGGCCCGACTGCGATTCCCTTCGGGCCGGACAGTGTCGCATCCTTCGCCGGACCGCCGTCGCCCGTATAGCCGTTCTCCCCGTTGCCGCCGAGGTGGTGCAGCGTCTTCGTTTTCAGATCCATCCGATAGACCTGATTGCCCTCACGCAATGCCAGATACAGGCTGTGCTTCCCGTCAAAGTCCAGAGCCCGCGGTCCATTCAGCGGTGTCCCGTCAATCTTCGCGCCGTCCGGTGTCGGCTTCTTTTCGCCGGTCCCGCCGAATGTGCGAATCATGCCTGACTTCAGATCAACCACTCGAACGCGGTGATTGCCGATGTCGCAGATGTAAAGGTGACCATGGTTGTCGAGCGTGATGGAATGCGGCGACTTCAGCATCGCTTTTGTGGCCGGGCCACCATCGCCGGAGAAGCCACTTTTTCCCGTGCCCGCCACGGTGGAGATGGTGCCGGTCTTCGCATCGACGCGGCGGACCAGATGGTTCTTCATCTCGACGAAGTACATGTCTCCGTTGGTATCAAAACGAACTTCATACGGCTGGTTCAGTCGAGCTTTCGTCGCAGGCCCTCCATCGCCGGAGTACCCAACGTTCCCGTTGCCGGCCACGATTCTGATCTTGCCGGTTTTCTCATCGAGCCTGCGGACGACGTGCGTGTCGATCTCGCATATGTAAAGAGCCCCGTCCGGTCCCTTGGAGATTCCGTAGGGTTCTCCGACAGGTGTTGAGACGGCCGCCTGTGTACCAGGCACAAGACCAGACACTCCGGTGCCGGCAACGGTCACAACATCGGCCGCGGAAAGTTGTCCGGTCAGAATGAGACCGCAGGCGGCAATCAGCCATAACAGGTTTCGCATGATGTTCCTCGTTCGTGTCCCCCTCATCCGGCCTTCGGCCACCTTCTCCCCCAATGGGGGAGAAGGACAAGTCCCCTCTCCCCAGTGGGGAGAGGGTTAGGGAGAGGGGTTGCCGTATTTCTCGTGCTTACTGCGTGTAATCACGATAGGTGTAGAACCTCGCTCGAATTCCGAACAGGACCGCCGCCGCGCCCATCAGGGCAGCGAACATCCAGAAGAACTGCTGCAGTTCCATGTTCGGGATGTACTTCGTCATCGCCGCGACCAGCACGTTGCCGAACGAGACAGTCAACAGCCAGAAGCCCATGATGGTCGACTTCATACGCGTCGGAGCTTGCGTGTAAGCGAACTCCAGCCCGGTGATCGAAACCATAACTTCTGCCTGCGTGATGATCAGGTACGGGACGAACTGCCACAGCACGGGGATTTTGCTCGTCTCACCGCCCTGATCGATGAAGTACTGAATGATTGCGACCGCCGCAAACGATCCGCTGGCGATGAACATGCCGATGGTCATCCGCCGCAGCGGCGTCATCTCGTAGCCCATCTTCGTGATCGCCGGGTACAGGAAGTAGTTGTTGATCGGGATCAGAGCCATGACCATCAAGGGATTCAGAGCTGCAATCTGACTCGGCAGCAACTCCATATTCCAAACGTTCAGCTCCATGCGCATCGCCTGACGCACCCAGCTGGAACCGTGTTGATCAAACAGCGCCCAGAACACGCTGACCAGGAAAAAGATGCTGATAATGCGCAGCACGGCTTTCGGCCCTTCCACAGCCTCTTCACCGAACCTCTTTACCGCCGAACCGAACAACCAGCGTCCACCCGAGTTGCCGCCTGACAGCAGAGCTCCGACAGAATGGATCATGATCGCCAGGAATCCATCGTCCTCCTCAAGCGCCTGCCGTTCCGTGAATATCCACAGGCCCATCACGATGCTCCACACCGTGATCAACCAGTAGACGTAGTTCGGCAGAACATCCCAGGCAAATAGAGGCAGTCCGATAAAGCCGGTGAACAGCAGCACTGAACCGGCCGCGTCGTACAGGCCCAATTTCCCGCCAGGCGCGGGCGGGATATGCACAAAGACGTGACGTCCCATCCAGAACATGATGGTAGCGACGAACATCAGCACGCCAGGCAGGCCAAACGCGACGCTGGTGGCGTACTCAGGATAGTCCCGCAGGATTGGGATCATGTCTGCATTGCTGCGGATAAATGGAATCGCGAGCGTCGCGAAGAACGAACCGAAGTTGATTATGAAGTAAAATCCCTGGAAGACCTTCGCGACCAGGTGCCAGTTGCCCTTTCCGAACTGGTCTCCAACGTGTGCCGACACACACGGCTTGATGCCGCCCGATCCGATCGCGATCAACGCCAGACCGAGACCCATGCCCTCGACTGAGTTCTCACCAATCGCCAGCACGAGATGGCCGAGGCAGTACACGAGTGACAGCGAGATAATCGTGCCGTACTTGCCGACCAGCCGGTCGGAGATAATCGCTCCGATCATCGGAAACGCGTACACGGCCGCGACGAACAGGTGGTACATCTCCTGCGCGTTCTCTTCGGCCGTGACCTGAAACAGCCCGGCGGCGACGAACAACGACGTCAGGTGGACCTGCAGAATGGACCGCATCCCGTAGAAGCTGAACCGCTCGCAGCCCTCGTTGCCAATGATGTACTTGACGCCCTTGGGCCACGTTGTCTGCTTCGGATCCGGTGCTGTCAGATAGGCCATGTATTTCCTTCCGCCTGGTTGCGCCTCAAGCGTCGGTCTCATTACGACGCGGTCGGGAGGGCGAGGCTCCCGCCGAGCCGCGCGCACGTAACGGCGTGACAAGACGCGGCTCAGCAGAAGCTTCGCCCTCCCCGAGTGTGCGGCGGAAGATAGTGAGTCTGCCGCGCTCCCGGAACCGCGACGGGAAACCGGGCGAAAATCACTCCGCGTTCGCGACGACCCTGTCGTATCCGGCTGATATCATCCTGCCTTGCGATGTGAGCATTTCTGTATCAGAGCAAAGTGAGTTCCTCATGCACGCTGCCTACGTCGAGCGATTCGTCAGTCTTCTGGAACTCGAAGCCAACCAGATCTTCAACATGACAGTTGAAGACGCCGTCGAGCGTGTCGGTTCCGGCGATCCCGAACAGGTGCGACAGATTGACGGGCAGTTCGCTCTGGTCCATCGCGACGGGCAGATCGTCCGCATGGCCCGCTCGATTGGTCGGCCCATGCGGTTCTTTCTGGCCAAACAAGTCGACGGTCCCTGCCTGATCGTGGCCGAGCGGATCGACGAGATCGCCGCATTTCTGAAAGCGGAAGGACTGGACGATCAGTTTCATCCGTCGTACACACGGATGGTTCCGGCTCATCATCTTGTCGAGCTGAAGCTGATTGGCTGTCCGGATCCAAATCCCGTGTGTCAGCGGTTCTTCGCACCACAGCGAAATCGCCTCAGCACCGACCTCGATGAAATTGGAGAGGCCTACATCGGAGCTCTGGCAGAAGAATGTTCGAAGTGGCTTGATCGGATCGGCAGTAACGACCCCATCGGTGTGCTGTTTTCCGGCGGCATCGACAGCGGCTCGGTGTTCCTCGTGCTGTATCACCTGCTGATTTCGCGCGGCGAAGCGCCGATTCGACTCAAAGCCTTCACGCTGTCGATCGACGAGCACGGAGCCGACGCTGAACAGGCACACCAATTCCTGTCGGAACTCGATCTCTCATTCTTCCTCGAGACATTCTCAGTACCACGCGACCTGGTTGATTACCGCGACGCCATTCGCGTCGTCGAGGATTACAAACCGCTCGACATCGAATCGGCCACCATGGCGCTCACACTTTGCCAGGCGATCCGGCAGCGCTATCCGGATTGGAAGCATCTGGTCGACGGCGACGGCGGCGACGAGAACCTCAAGGACTATCCCATTGAAGAGAATCCGGAACTCACAATCCGCAGCGTGCTCAACAACCTGATGCTGTATCACGAAGGCTGGGGCGTCGACGCCGTCAAGCACTCGCTGACTTACAGCGGCGGCCAGAGCCGCGGCCACGTGCGCACGTGGGCGCCGGGAAGATCACTCGGCTTCAGTGGCCTGAGTCCCTATGCCCTGCCAAACGTGATCGAAGTCTCGGAGGGCATTCCGTTCATCGAACTGACCGACTGGGACCACGACCGGCTGTATTCGTTGAAGGGCGAAATCGTCCGCCGCGGCGTGAAAGCGATCACCGGCTTCGACATGCCCGTCTTCGAGAAGCGCCGCTTCCAGCGAGGAGCCGTCGACTCATCCGGCTTCGATTCGATCTTTCCCGAAAATCCAGCCGAATACCGCAAGGTGTTCGCAGAGATGTACGAGTAGGCGAAGCGGCATTGCTTCGGATGCGTGACTTGGCAATTCAGCCTTGTTCTCAACAGGGTCTATCTCAGGGTGGCTGGGGTCGAGCGAAGCGAGCCCCAGCATGCACGTCTGGGGGCTCGCTTCGCTCGACCCCAGCCACCCAACCGGGATTATCAGTCCGAGCAGAACGCTTGCGCTTCTGAACGCAGAAACGCTCCCGTCATACCAATCACCGACCGATAGAAGTCACTCGTCACTCGCCGCCCGGCCGCTTCGAGTAGTTCCGTTGGCCACTGCAGGTGCGTCAGCGAGTAACTCGTCAGCAGATCGTTCTGTACAGCCTCGGTCTGCGGCTCGGCTGGCGACGCCGACATCAGACTGAGAATGTGACCCATCACGTCGAGTTCTATGCCCAGATGATCAAGCATGATGCCGCTCGGCACGGCATCGGTGTCGTAACCGACAATTTCGACAAACTCCTTCATCGACGCAGCCGTGCCGTCCTGGAACTGTCCGCTCTGCCAGACTGACTGAAACGGCGGCAGATGATCGGTCGGGCCAATGAACAGCCGGCAGTATTCGATCGCCAGTTCCTCGATGGTGTCTGCATCTTCGCGTGCTGACATGAGTCCGCCAGCGCCCGTAAACGCGTCACATAGCGGAGCAGTCGTGAGTTCCTGCAACAGATCGCGATCGACTTCGCGCAGCCAGAGCCGCGCAAGCAGGCGATACATGCCGCTGCGTGCCGCAGCATCCTCGGGCGTCAATAATTCCACAGTGCTCGCCATCGTCATCCGACTTTTCTGATCGTCACGACCGTGTCGTGATACGCCTGCTGTCCACTGACGGGATCAGGAGAAATGGGCATCAGCCGATTCTGATTCCAACCGTTACCCGTGTTCGGTTTCCACTGCGAGAGGTTGCCGTCGGACCGGTCTTCCCACCACATGTTGCGTTCCCAGTCGGCGTCGCGGTAAGTCGCGGGATCGCTGCCGGTCAACTGTCCAGCATCCGCCGGCTTCCTGCGGGCCTGAGCCACGCTGCTGTATTGCCAATGCCCGCAACTGTTGCTCATGGCGATGGCTCGTGGATGAATGCCCTGCATGATGACGATGGGCACACGCATGGTGGACACGACCCGCCGACCGTTCGTTTCTTCCAGGTCGTCGCGCTTCAAGTGCGCGGACCGCGCTTCGAGTTCCTTCGAGTAGTAGGACGTCAGTTCAATCCAGTCGCCGTCTTTCAAACCAAACTTCGCGGCCGTCTGCGGATTCAACCATGCCGGGTTCGAGTGCACGATCTCTGCCAGCCACTTGAGATTCATCGTGCGGCCGTGGTTGTGCACATTCCATTTGAAGCTGGTCATGATCAGCTCATTGTCGGCCAGATCCTGATGCTCTCTGGGCTGGAACCAGGACGGCATGGGATCGACTTCGACGTCGTGTCCTTTGTGCGTGGAGTGCCGATTGTTCGTCTTCGTGACTCCACTGCGGGCGATCAATTCTGAGCAGTCTTCGTTCCTGCCGATCTTCTGGACAAACAGACTGCGAATCTCGAATTTCCGGCTGGGCGTTGCAAAGCCTCGCACCGGCGTTCCGTCCTGGACCAGACCGATCCCGACGCCATCCTTCATGATGACGCCTGATGCGTCATTGACGTCGGCGCCCTGCAGATCGTCCGCGGACAGGGCAGCCATGTACGGCTCATAATACGGTTCGCGCTCGCCTTCCCACGCACCTTCATCCATCAGACGGTCGAGCCCCTTCTTCCCGGTCTCCGGATTCTCTGGGACGGTGGAAGCCCATTGCTCCATGTATTCCTCGATCGTCTCGCCGTACCACTCTTCCATCCCGCCGCCAATTCGCCGGGCCAGTTCCGGAAAGAATTCGCGCACATCTTTCGCCTCACCCAATGGTTCAATCATCGGGGTCCGCAGTCCGACGTACGGTTTCAGGTTGTACGACGCGCGCGCGTCGAGGTCCCAGCGCTCCATGTACGTGGCCCAGGGAAGAACGATGTCCGCATAGTGGGCGGTTTCGTTGTAGAAGCAGTTGATGCAGACGTGGAATTCGATCATCTCTTCGTTCGTCAGTACCTGCTGTGTGAGACTTTCCTCCGGCCAGGTCATCGGCGAATCGAGGTTGTACGTCATGTAGGCCTGCAGCTTCGCGCGGCCCTGCAGCAGATAGAGGTAGATCACCTCGCCGACGCGCATCCGTCGCCAGACATTAGCCAGCGGGTACTCTGGCGGGTCTTCGAGCACACTCCATGTCTTCGCGCCGGGTGGCATGATCGGCGTTTTGACGATCGGATCGAGCCCGCCCCACGGTGACCAGCACCAGCCACCTTTCTTTCCGACACTGCCCACAAGGGCATTCAGCATCTGGATGGCACGGTCGTTGTAGAAACCGTTGATATGCGCCGAGCTGCCGCGATTGCACATCGTGGTACAGGTCGGAGCGGCTTTGGCAAATTCCACCGCGATGCGACTGATGTCGGCCGCCGGCATGCCACTGACTTTTGAGGCCCAGTCTGGTGTGTACGGTTCGAGGTGTTTCCTCAGTTCATCAACAGTCACGTTGGTCCAGCCGTTGATGAACCCCGCGTCGTGCAGGTTTTCGGCCAGGATCGTGTGGCACATCGCCAGTGCGATGGCACCATCAGTTCCGGGGAACGGAGCGAACCATTCGTCACTGGCGCCGGCGGTGTTCGATAGCCGCACGTCGAACGTGACTAACTTGGCGCCATTCTTGTAGCGACCGTTCTGGATACGCGTGGCAAACGGAACGTGGCCCTGATGCGCCTCGAAGGCGTTGGACCCGAAATTCAGGATGTATTTCGAGTGCTCGACATCGTTCAGGTCCCAGTCGCTCTCCCACAGATAGGTCAGGTTCGCCGCCCTCCGATTTCCCGAACACAGCGACCGGTGACTGAGCTGCGTCTTCGTTCCGAACGCATCCAGAAACCGCTTGAGCGCGTCCTTGCTCCGCTGTCGACCCTGATGAAATGCAAACTCTTCGGGATGACCACTTTCCCGCACAGCCTTGAGCTTAGTAGCGATCTCGTCGAGGGCTTCGTCCCATGTAATCCGCTTCCACTTTCCTTCGCCGCGCTCGCCAACTCGCTTCAGCGGATACAGCAACCGCTCGGGATGGTAGAGGTGATTCAGACCCGCGTGGCCTCGGGCGCACAGGTGCCCCCGACTGTTGGGGTCGTTGGGGTTGCCCTCAATCTTGATGACACGGCCATCTTTCACATGTCCCACAATGCCGCACACCGTGCTACACAACTGGCACATGCCAGGAACCTGCTTCGTGTCTTTGTACTTGTCCCGATCCGGCCAGTTGCGTTTGGCTTGGGGCCCAGGTAACCGGCAGACGCCCGGCATCGCACCGAACTTACCTAGTTCATAGTCCGGTCCTCTGAGGCGCAGATATTTCTCGAGGTCAATGCGCGGTGGAGGAGCGGCTTTCTTCTTCTTGCCTGCTCCGTCTGCAGGTGCATTCTTCTGCTCAGGAGACTCGTCACCGCAGCCTGTCATCGCAGTCAGAGCGGACATGCTGCCGGCAGCCAGACCAAGCTGCAGAAACCGGCGGCGGGATTCAGGGGTGTTACTCATGTCGTCATCTCAAGCGGATCGATGGTTCACGATGAAAACGGCGGCGCGAATACTCCGCTTTAGCCAGCAGGCACATCACACCTCCGGCGTCTGCTTCCAGTTGTAAATGTTGTAAGCGTCCCCGGAGTACGACTCGCCTTCGCGCGGGATGTCGTCTTCGGTGACTGCCGGTGCAGGGCCCGCGAACCACATTCGGGGCTTTGTCTCTTTCTCCTCACGGAGCTGTACAAGTTCGACGCCGTCTGCTTCGGCACTGGCGATCGCCTGGCTGATCTTCGATTTGTCATCGTTCAGATCGCCGTAGTACAGCGCTTCGGAGGGACAGGTCGGTACGCAAGCGGGCTCCATTCCGAGTTCCGTGCGGTGGTAGCAGTTGTGGCACTTGACCGCCTGCTTTGCGACAGGGTCCATGTAGATGGCACCGTAGGGGCAAACATCCACGCAGGTGCCGTGTCCGCAGCAGACGTTGTAATCAATCGCGACCGTGCCGCCGGCTTCCTTATGCAGTGCTCCACACGGACACGCTTTGATACACGGCGCGTCTTCACAGTGCTGACAGGCCATCGGCAGAAACGTTCGAGATACCTGCGGATACTCACCGACGTCTTTGTAAATCGTCTGCCGAATGAAGTTGCCGAGTGGCACATCGTTTTCCGCTTTACAGCTGACTTCGCAGGCGTGGCAGCCGAAGCACCTGCGCGTGTCGACGAACCAGCCGTGTTTTTTGCCGTCATCGGGCGCTTTGATGCGGTCCTGCCAGAACTCCTCCGGCTGGAATTTCCCATTGACTGGGTCGCCGTCAGCGGCCTGGCCATTGTCTGTGGCCGCAAGCGGCAGTGCTACAATGCCTGCGGCTTTCCGGATGAAGTCTCGTCGGTTGTCACGCGGGTCTGTCATGTGAAGGTGTCTCGTTGAGCAGCGATCGGGCTGTGTTGTCGCGGTGTCTGCAGGAGCGTTCAGGTGGCGAGAAGTTACCGGAGTGGGTTTGGTCTTAATCAAGTGGCCGCAGCCGACAACCAAACCCCGCCGACCCTGTGTCGGTGGATCCATGAGCGACAGCTACGGCGCCGTTGTGTAGCTGCCGGTCATGTTTCCACCGACGCGGGGTCGGTGGGGGAGTTCGCAAATGCGCGCGGGCGAACAACAACTCGACGACTAGTAATACGACTTCTCCAAGAGCAAACCCACTCCTTCGAGCGATAGGAAATTCTGCCGCTCGGGTTACGGCGTGGTCGTCCGAGGCGTGTCGCTGTAGGACAGCGACAACTTGATCCTGTCTCGCGGCCACACCCGACCGTCGACTTCCACGTAGGGGTAGACGAAGTAGTTCAGCGGTTTGCCGTTCTGTCGGGGAACCAGTTCGATGTCACGGCCGACACTGAAAGCGACACGATTCTCCGTGAGGTTGCCGAAGTAGTAATCCTTCATGCCGGGGTGCTTGTCTGCTTCCGAGATATCAACAGGAACCCACCCCCTGTCGTCGGTGTGGAATAGTGCCCAGCAGTGATAGCCGCCGATGTTTCCCGTTCCCCGTTCAGTCGGGAGCGGCAGACCGATTTCGAACCTGGCCGGAAGTCCTTTTGACCGAGCCAGCGAAATGAACAGGCTGTGAAAATCCGTGCAATTGCCGAACCGGCTGTCACAGACCCACAGCACGTCTCCGTTGCCATATCCCGGGCGTGATTTGTCGTACCGCACGTGGTCATCCACTCGATCGTACAACGTTCGGGCCATGGCCAGCGGACCGCGCGGGAACTTAATGCCGTCCAGCAGATTCAGCGGTTTGCCCTGCAGCGGTACCTTCGAATTCGCGGACAGGAATCGTTTTCGTTCGTTGACAGGCAGCTGTTGGCGCTCGCCGCTGACGTCCAGGCCGCGGACTTCTCGACGCTCTACTGAATAAGTCCTCGCGAATGGCAGTTCGCCCGACGCTGGCCCGCTGGTTTCGAAGTACAGGATTTTGTTTCCGTAGACGGGTTCGGTGTTCACGGATCCCTTTGACGGCACAACGGACCTGAGAACCTCGACGCTCTGATGGTCGTTCGACTGTGGCACCGGGAGCCAGACGCGAACTCGTGAGCCCTCTGGTAATTCCGACAGTGTCGCGCCGTAGTCCAGACGAAATGACCGCGCCTTGGAGTCGTTCTCCTGACCGGCTTTGGAATCCTCAGCGACAACCATCGTCGCAAGCACGCTAACGAGACCGACAACGGTCAGTGGCTTGGATAGAACCATATTTCACTCGTGTTTGTTCTCGACGGATTTCGTCAGACAGCGAAGCGCTCGCTTCGGTGATGAACCGTTGCCCGAATTCGGGACACCGACGGCCCGCTTAAATCTCATAAGAATAGTTTATGTCGTGGACTATTCAGATTAGCATTGCTTGTATCTTCAGGCAATCGCATGGTGACCGGGCGTAACTCCCGAAACCGCGTCTGAGGACGTCAGTCGACCTTGCCCACAGGATCCAAACATGGAACTGCGCAACCTGCGAACGATCATCGCTGCCGCCGAGCGCGGAAGTTTCACGCGTGCTGCCGAGCGGATGGAACTGACGCAGGCTGCCGTCAGTCAGCAGATTGGGGCGGTGGAGACGGAACTCGATACCAGACTGTTCGATCGACAGGGACGGGGAGTGCAGCTGACGGAATCAGGACATCGCTTGTGTGAGTACGCCCGGCAGATTCTTGATCTGGTTGATGAGGCGACTCGCGAAGTCGGCGGCGGACAGCAGCCCCTGACCGGAAACCTACGAATTGCGACCAGCAGCGTTCCGGCGGAATGGCTTGTCCCGGAGTTACTTTCGGAGTTTCGCGTTCTTTGGCCGCACATCCATGAAACGATGGCCGTGTCCGACAGTAGTCAGGCGGAAGACGCTGTTGAGTCTGGAGCGGCAGACATCGGGTTCGTGGGCGCCCTGCCTCGCTCATCGGCCCTGCGGGCCAGTCCGGTCGTTGAAGACGAACTGGTGCTTGTCGTGGCCGTCGATCATCCGATGGCCGCCAAAGGCATCACGACTCTGAAACAACTTCGCAACGAATCGCTGATCGTTCGCGAAGCCGGTTCCGCCAGTCGGCGTTGCGTCGAACTGGCGCTGGAAGACCAGGGGCATTTTGCGGCCGAATTCACGATCGCTCTGGAATCGAACAGCAACGACGCCATCCGCGCCGCTGTCAAACGAGGAGTCGGTGTCGCCTTTTTCTCGCGTGCCGCAATTCGGGACGATCGCGGACTCGCCTCTGTCAAAGTTCGGGGATTTCACCCCCGACGACAGCTGTATGTCATTAGTGATCCCGATCGGATTACGGAAACGCCAGCTCGCAAGTTCCTGGCGTTCGTTGAGGAATGGCGGTCACGTCACGTCACTATGTTGACCGGCACGACGTGACCCCTGAGGCTGAGAACGGCACTGCGTCGCGGCGCCGGCAGGAACGTGCAAGAATTGCCGAGACCGTGGAATTCCCGGTTTTGTACGACGAACGACACCGTTGGATTCTGAAATGACTCATATGAAGCTGATGCCTGCGATACTTGTCACCGCTCAACTTGCGGTCGTGTGCCTTGCGCACGCGACGAGCGCTCAAGAATGGAACCGTTTCCGTGGACCGAACGGTTCTGGAATCAGCGACGCCACGACCGTCCCGACGGAGTGGACTGAGGGCGATTACAACTGGTCTATTGAGCTGTCCGGCAAAGGCAATTCGTCGCCCGTCGCCTGGGGCAGCAAGCTGTTCGTCACCAGCGCTGACGAGAAAGCGAAGACACGATCAGTGCAGTGCCTGAATCTCGCAGATGGGTCAGAAGCCTGGCGGAAGGATGTGCCGTTTGATCCCTACAAGAAACATAAGAACAACAGTTTTGCTTCCAGTACTCCGGCCGCGGATGCGGATCACGTGTATGTCTTGTGGACTTCAAAGACGACGTCGCCGCTGATTGCCTATACGCACGCTGGCGAGAAGGCGTGGGAGTATGACCTCGGTCCCTATCGACACGGCCAGGGCGGGGCAACTTCGCCAATCGTTTACGAAGACGTCGTCGTTGTGGCGAATGATCAATCGGCCGGCAGTTTTCTGCTGGCGGTTGACCGAATGACTGGCAAGGAACGCTGGAAGGTCGATCGCGAAGGCAAACGTGCCTGTTACGGAACACCCTGTATCAACACGCCGAATGACCGACCGGCCGAGGTCATCTTTTCGCACTGCTATGAGGGCATCGTCGGTGTCGACCCAAAGACGGGTGACCAGAACTGGCACATCGACGTCTTCGGACGCGCCTCACAGCGAGCCCTCGGCTCACCGGTAATTGCTGGCAACTTTGTCGTTGCCAGCAGTGGCGGAGTCGGCGGCGAACGCCAGGTCGTCGTCGTGAATCCGCACGTGTCAGGAAAGGACGTCAAGGTTGAGGAGGCTTATCGCGTCGTTCGGCAGGCTCCACACGTGCCGACGCCGCTCGTCTTCCGCGACTGGATGTTTCTCTGGAGCGACAGTGGAATCGCGACGTGTGTCGAACACGACTCGGGCGAGGTCGTGTGGCAGAAACGCATCGGCGGCAACTACTTCGGCTCACCGATCTGCGTCGACGGAAAGTTGTACTGCGTCGATCTGGACGGCGAGGTCGTCGTGATCGCAGCGTCCGATGAATATGAACTGCTGGCCCGCAACTCCCTGGGACACCCCAGCCGTGCGACTCCGGCCGTCAGCAATGGAACGCTACTGATCCGTACGGATTCGCATTTGTTTTCGATCGGCGGCGAGTGAAGCCGGCTGCTGGACTGCACCGATGGCTCGCTGCCGCCCCAGGGTGCGCGTCGTTCCTCCGCTCCTACGAGCAATGTCGGATGCAGGTCCCTATTCCAGCGACACTCAGCGATGAGTTAGATTCCTGAAGGTTGCCTGCCTCGGGATTGAGCCGCCCGAAGTCTGTCTTCAGGAGTTATTCGCGTTCGAGTGTCTTGACAACAAGTGAGGCAAGGATGCCCCGAGTCAGCGTCATCATGGCTTCGTACAACCACGAACAATTCGTGGGACGGGCCATTCAGAGTGTTCTGGACCAGACGTTCCAGGATTTCGAGATCATCGTCACGGACGACGCGTCACCGGATGGCACGGCCGACGTGATTCGATCGTTCCAGGATCCTCGAATCAGCGTCGAACAGTTCGAGCGAAACCGCCAGGACAGTGCTCGCAATCGCTGCCTGGCACGCGCAACCGGTGATTACATCTCAATTCTGAACTCGGATGACGAGTTCCATCCTCGGAAACTTGAAGAGCAGGTTGCGTGGCTGGATGCGCATCCGGAAACAGGAGTCGTCTTCACGCTCGTCCGTATGATCAATGAGGACGGTGATGATCACCCGTCGCACCGCGACGGCAGCGGGTTCACATCAACCAATCGGTCACGCTTCGAGTGGTTGCGGTACTTCTTCGACACGGGCAACTGTTTGTGCATCCCATCCGCCATGATCCGCAACGATATTCTCAAGGAGACGGGCGGCTTCGATCCGCTGCTGGCACAAATGGCAGACCTCGACATGTGGATCCAGGCCGCGCTGCGAGCCGAACTGCACATCCTGCCCGTCGAGCTGACGAAAATGCGGCTCCTCGACGGCGAAGCCAATGCCAGCGGTCGCCGCCCCGAGACGATCCGACGCAGGCTGCACGAGTATTACCATCTTCTGAATCACTACAGATCGCCGCTCGGCATTTCGCAACTGGCACATGTTTTTCCCGATCTTGCCGGACGTATTCAGGATCAGCCTGCGTCCGTGGCCGCTTACGAACTGGCCCGTTACGCGATGGAGCTGCCGACATCACACCACCGTCTGTTCGGCGTCGAGCTGGTGCGTGAACTGCTTGCGGACCCGCATCAACGGGCGGAAATCGCGGCACATACACCTGAGGCACCGATTGCCGAGTTCATGCGTCGGGTTGGCAAGATCAGCCTCATGACAGCGGGGCAGGAGCAGTCCATCGAACTCCATTGGACGACCGAGGATTCACCAGACTCCAGCCAGAAATCAGAGTCGCTCATTCCGATTGATTTTCGCCACACCGCTCGATTGGCGTACCCGGGATCATCCGGAGACAGACTGCAGTTACGGATCGATCCGGGTCATCAGCCGGGAATCGTGTCACTGCACTCTGTGACGGTACGCGACCGGGAGAATCGCGAAGTCGTGCAGACGTTGAGTGGGCGGGAGCTCGGGCGTTCGGCAGTGATCCGAGGAACGGCGTGTCCGCTGCCGCGTCGCGGTCAACTGCGTCTGTTGAGTACGGGGCGCGATCCGCAGATTCATCTGGCCCCGATTTACACTCGGTGTGACAGGCCGCTCGAGATCGAGGTCGACATGAAGATCTCGACCGATCTGGCGCCGCTTGCTCGACGAGTCGCGCGGCTTCACAGCATGAGGCAGGCAATCAGGCTGCGTGCTTCGTTGGTAAAGAAGTGGTTGAAGCGTGGCATGGCCTTCATCTGGCCAAGCGTCATCCAGCAGTAGTTGTCTGGAATCGTCAGCGATTCGGACTCATCCGCTTCCAGCACGACATACCGATTCTGATCCTGAAAGAACCGGCCGCCTTCCTCAGACTGCCGGACCGAAGCGCGGATCATGCCTGGGTCTGGAGCATCGAAGAATTCAAGGAACTGATGATTCGTGCGACAACCGTTGCGGAAATCAAATCCAGGGTCGCACTGAACAGTGGTCGTCAGCTCAATCCCGTCGAACAAACCTGCTTCCGCGCGGGCCTGCACCAGAAAGTGCAGCACTCCGGCGCGCCGCTGACATAGAAACCCAATCAGGCCTTCTCCCCGGGATGAGACAATCGGCTGATCCCACATCTCGACTTCCCGGCAGTTCGTTTCCACGTGCATCTGAATCACGGAAAACGGTGCGCCATCCGGTTGATCCAGTCGGTCTTCATACAGGGACCAGTCGGCGAGCTGTTCGAGGGCTATCGTTTCCGACGTCACGGGATATCGCGCTTTGATTTCGTCGAACCACGCACAGGCACGGTCCACGGATGATCCCAGGGAAACATCCAGCGAACGGGCGGACACGGTCAAGTGTCGGCCAAATTCCGTCGCTTCCCGATCAGCTCGAAGTTGCTCGTCTGCTTCCAGCCACTCCAAAGGCAGGCACGACAGCACGGATCGGGCGTCTGTGTTGAGAACGTTGTCACCGGTCAGCAATTCTGCCAGTTCCGCGCACCCGACCCAGCGAAACGTTTCGTCGTGGTCGATCGTGTGTCCTTCCGGAACCTCAACCACCATGTTGCGGTTCTTCTTTCGTAAGAACCGGGTTCCCTGCTCTGACTGAAGCTCGTCGACGATGACCCGCCGAGTTGGATTCCCCACAAACCACTGCAGAAACGCAGGTTCCTTGCCCCCGTGCACGCAACTGTAATTGCTCAGCGTCGCTTGCAGGGTCGGCGAGAGTTGCACGCCTCCGATGTTCCCCGGCTCGAGTTTCCCCTGAACAAGAAACCGGTGGCATCCGTCCTGGCGCTGCACCAGAAAACCGAGGATTCCGATTTCCGGCTGGTCGATGATCGGTTGCTCGATCGATTCCATGCCTGGAAAACCAGACGTCGCCCGCAGCCCGCAGCCCGGAGACCGAGAAGAAACGCTGACTGGTATGCTGCATGCGCCCGTTGACCAGTTGCCATTCCCGCGACTCAGCAAACGGGATGCGCGTGCATTGCATGCGGCTTGACGCTCGCTGCCCTTCAAGCCATGCCCGTGCGTCCAGTAAAGGAGTGTGGGCACTGTCGAAACGCCGGCCGGACCAGCGATCCGTTCGTTTTGGCTGGATGCCGCCAGGTGCAGATCGGTCGGCTGTTTTGGCGAGTTCCTTCGCAGATACAATCCGTTGCGTCATCGTATGCACCAATATAGACAACAGGCGTCGTCCAAGGAGTCCTTTCCCCGCACTGTTCGTGTCTGCCAGCCTATGTCATCGGCCAATCGGAATCGCGCCGTGCATGAAACTGCACTGTTTCGACCTCAAAGGTTCGATCCCAAAGCACGGTTTCGACGGACGGAACAACAGAACTGCGTCCCCCCAACTTCTGGCTGGAACACGACGCGTCGTGTCCGGACAGGGATTCGGCTGCTCTTACAGACCGAGTTCGTCCCGCGCGTAATCGAGGCTCTGCCGGACGTTTGCGTCTTCCCGGGCAAGCTGCTCCTCGGGCGACATGCGCGAGATGTACTGCAGATTGTCGGAGGAATGGGCTCGCACGTAGCGGAGCGTTGCGGCCAGATCACGAGCCGGCAGTGTGGGAAACGTTGACCAGTATTTGCTTGTCAGACAGGGCACTTTCAACGGGTCGCGCGTGATGAGTTCCAGATTGAATTGAATGTCCGGCTTAGCCTTCTTCAGAATCGCCACCATGCATTTCAGATCAAGTCCGCCCTGACCCAGAGGGATGTCACCCAGCAGAAATCCCTCGTCGTACAGTTGCAGAGCCTGGTCTTTCAGATGGACCGAATGCGCCCACGGAGCAAAATCACGGACTGTCTGAATCGGGTCTTCCAGCAGCGCAAAGCTGTTGCCCGTGTCGACACAGGCCCCGACGTACTCGCTGTCGATATGCTCGAACAGGGCGATGCGTTCGTCGTCACGCTGATCTTTATGATTCTCGACGGCGATCGGGATGCGATGCTTCTCGGCCACCGGTGCGGCGAGTTCCAGCATGCGGCGTCCGCGCGCAGCGAACTCCTTAAACATGTCGAGCGAATCGAAGTACTCGTAGCGACGCCCGGGAATAATCGTCGTGCGGACGGCCAGCGCGCCCACTGCCGCCGCAGTCTGCAACTCTGCTTCGAAACGGCCGACGTCGGATTCGTCGCCTGGCGGACGGACGATCGCCTCGATGAACAGCCGATTGTCTTCAGCAAATGTCTTCAGCACATGCACACCGGCGACGTTGAGTACGCCCAACGAGCACTGCATGCCACCGGCGCCCAATTCGACGCAGTGGTTCAGAAACGACAGCGGCGCATACAGGTCGAAGTCCTTGTCTCGCCCCCGCAGCGCGTCGCGGCGAAACCGCGAGCAGTAAACGACGAGACCCAGCCGCGTACGTTTCTTAGAGTCAGTCGTCGCCAACGCCGGACGCGTCAGGCCGGCCGCCAGCAGACCCAGCGCAGAACGGCGATTCATTAAATGGTGTGTTCCCATGACCTCTGTCCAATCTGCTGAGTCAGTTGCTTGAATATCGAGCTGGATATCACGGCGTCTGGCCTGTTATCTGACAGATCGTGCGACCACCTCAGCGAAACAATCCGGCATACCACCTGAGCGCCGTAGAAACGGGCCTGATGTCCTTTTTCACGATGACAATCAATGGCGCGTAAACCAATTCAACGGCGTTGTTGAAACTGCGGAGTTTGATCGTGCGCGCCAAACCGGACATCGGCCCGGCAGAAAGGACGTAGAAGGTCAGCGACGCAGCCATGCATAGCGCAGTCACCGGCAATCGAGACGATTTCGTTTGAGCCTCGTCCGGCTCGGTGACTGCAACGATCTGATCGGCTGCGTCGGACGGTGTCGCGTTCTCGTTCATGGCCAACACGCATTTCGACAGAATGTTGCATGCAAGGGATCGAAGTCAGAGAGCTGTCAAAACCAGCGTACTACGGACCAGGCGGAAGCTGCCAGTCGGCTGGCTGTTTGTCGAGAAATGCCGCCATGCCCGTTTCTGGTTCGTTGGTCTGATAGCACGCAGCGAAAGCTCGTGCTTCGGCTTCGAATTGAGTCTCCGGATCCGGCCCTTCGAATGCCGCGAGCAACTTGCTGGCTGTATCGCGAGCATGCGGACCACGCCCGAGCACCATCGCGATGCGGCGTTCCACGGCGTCACGGAATTCGTCATCGGGGACCAGTTCGTCGATCAGACCGAGTTGCAGGGCAGTGGCCGCGGGCAACAATTCGCCAGTCAGGATCATCCGACGTGCGACTGCGCTTCCCAGCAACCGCGTGGCACGCACAGTTCCGCCCCAACCCGGGATGACGCCGATTCTGGTTTCCGGCAGCCCGATTACGGCGCTGGAAGCAGCAAGCCGCATGTCGCATGCCAGAGCCAACTCCGTTCCACCTCCGGCACACGCAGCATGAATCGCAGCAATCGTTGTGAACGGCAATGCGGCAATTTGTCCCATCACCGCCTGGCCCTCCCGCGAGTTCTCATAAGCCGTCTCTGGATTGAGTGCTCGCAATTCGTTGATGTCCGCTCCGGCGATAAAAGTTCGCCCGGTTGATTCAAAAACAACAACACTCAAATCGTCGTGCCGAGCGATCTCTGTGAGCGTTTGGCGCAGTTGCTCCCGAGTGTCAGCCCCCAGAAGCTGCACCCCGTTTTCCGTGTGTAGCTGCACGCGCCCGATCGGACCATCGGTCACAAAATTCACCTGAGTACCCACTGTTATCTCCATTCATGAGCGCCTTGGCGCGATTGAGGAACCCGGCCTATCATCCCGCCTGGCCATCGGAGAGGTGACAGAGTGGCCGAATGTGCTGGTCTCGAAAACCAGTGTACCCTCACGGGTACCGTGGGTTCGAATCCCACCCTCTCCGCTCTCAATTGAAGCCCGACGACCGCGAATAAGCGGTTTTCGGGCTTCTTTTGTCTCTTCAGGCATTTCAAAGGGGATGGACTCGAGTCTCCCGTCCGGTGCATCAGGGCGCACCGCAGCGCTCTCGAATGTGCCGGGTTTCGGTAAGCCAGACGGTAAGCCCGAATCACCGTCTGTTCCTGTCGCGCAGACTATCTGTGTCTCATGATTCGGATTGTCGAACAGCGAAGGCAAGGCTGGCAGGACTTCCAATGCTCGGGCCTCGTCAGTCATCACCGTGTGTGAGTATCGGCTGAGCGTGAGTTCGGCAGTCGAGTGCCGTGCCAGGCTCTGTGCAATCCTTGGGTGTACTCCGCCCTGAGTGATCAGTGACACGTAGCTGTGACGCAGCGAATGGAAGTCGGCATACAGGTCGGAGGCGTCCACGTATTCGATCTCAGCGGCCTCCAGGTCCTTCCGCAGCATCATGGCCGTGTTGGCCGTCAATTTCGGCCAGAGCGGGATCTTCGGGCCGATCTGAGCTTCCTGAATCCACCGGCCCAGCTCGACCGCAAGTTCCGGACGGATGACCTGCGACGTCGGTTTCCGGTTCTTGACGTCGCCGGCGGACACGTCGATATGCGGCGGCTCTGCGTCAAGGTTCAGACTGCCTGGCGTCAACGCCCGCAGCTCGTTCCGTCGAAGTCCCGTCTCCATTGCTACTCGGTAGAGCATTGCACGCGCCGGGCCAGTCAGCTTGTGCCGGACTGGTCCCTGCCGGGTTTCGATTAGCAGTCGTATCAACTCGTCCGCAGACAGACTCCGACGGTCATGCCGACGATCGAGTTTGACGTTCAGGCCAGCCAGGTGTTCGACAGGAGACTCACTGGCACGACGGTCGCGGACCATCCAGCGACACAGTTGCTTGATGGCCTGCAGATAGAAGTTGCTGGTCTGATAACTGATGCTCGCCGCACTCTTCGAGCCCTTCCGCATGTCAGCCAGCTTGCGTTGAACGCGAGACCCATTGATGTCGCTATAGAACGTGAACTTGCAGTCGGTGATCAGTTTTCGCGATCTCTTCGTGACCGTTTCTGCATGTTCCGAAGTGTTGCCCTTATCGAGCAGCGACCTGTGAAAGTCGTCCAGGTGTTCCGACAATGGGCGCGTTTGAGCCACCGCGCGTGAGTCCAGGAGACCGATTTTCGCCAGCCGGTCCCGAAGTTCAGCCGGCATGGTCTCCAGCCACCGGCCAAGGTCTACGTCCATTGGCTGATTCAATGACCGCAGCATGGCCAGCCGTTCGAGCTTGCGTCCGAGTTCTTCGGTCAGCTTTTTGTCGCTGAAACCCGGAATCCGGCGACGGACATCGTTGTGGTCTTTCAGTTCGACGTACCACTTTGCGGACTCTCGCGTGGTCCCGTCTTTTGCCGTGTACTTCTGCCGGAAAGTTCGCATCGCACTCTGCCTTTCCCAGTACGAGAACCTGCGACCGTTCGTCTATTCGTCGGACTGACTGACGCAGGTCAGCTTCAACTCCAGATACAGACTCAACGTGTCTACGGCGTCCATTGGCAAACCGCGCTTGCCGTTCACGAATCGTGAAAGCGTTGCTTGTGAAATTCCGGTTTCCAGACTGATCCGGTATCGAGACTCCGGCCAGGCTTCAATGATCTCGCGAAGCTGAGCACTCAATGTCGCAGGCTTGCCTTGTCGTCGCTTCATACGCATGAGTATTGCGGATAATTGCCAAAACGACAAGTATCTTTAGCACGAATCGGCAAACAGCTCCACAAACCACCCTCGTCCACAAATCCCTCGGTCAGCCGCTCACACTGACGCAGTCCAGAGGTCTCACGATGAACGTTGGAGAGACTCCCAGCGGTCACGCGCAGGAGCACCGGCGGCCAGCCAGTCACGAATTTCATCCGCTCTCCAGCGTGTCACGCGGCCCAGCCGAATCGGGCGTGGCAGCCGACCGCTTGAATTTAGCGCCCACACGTGCCGAGGCGAACAACTTAGAATCTTGGCCACTTCAGCGGCGGCCAGCAGCTCTGCCGTAACAGCCAGTGCGCGACGCGCTGCATCGATCTTTGTTATCTCGATCGTCATAAGAATTCTCCATGTAGAAACTGTTCGTTTGTTTGACTGCAACTTGCCGTCACTCAATCCCCAGCGCCTTCCGTGGCATGTCGTTGCCTCCATTCGGTGGTGCATGCGTTCTGAGGGCCGATCTACGCTCCGGCCCGTTCCAGCGTCGTGAGTGCCTGAGCATTCGGCACAAAGCCACGTGCGACGTCGCGTGCCAGGTCCTCATCGAGATGAAACCGTTGTTGCAACGTGGCTGCGACGCTGTCCGGGTCATCGATCCGGGTGCCGTCGCCGCATTCGATCCAGACACTGCCGCTGACGGGACGAACACATCGAAGGCTGCCAGCCTCTCGCAGGATTACTGGCCCGATCGGTTTGCGGGTCTGAGTCATTGGCCCGGCTCCCCTGGCCCATCGGCCATCAGCGCCGCACCCTGGTCCGATAGCCGCCAGCCGCCGCGTTCACCGACTCGCGTGACGAGGCCAGCTTGTTCCAAGCCTGCGAGGAGCTTTTGAGCTTGGCGACGTTGGATGCCGCATGTGTCCGCGACGTCTTGTGAGGCCGCGCAAGCGCACTGTCCGCTTATCAATACTAAAGCGGACAGTGCGCTTAATCCGGTGAGGACTCTGACCTCAGATCCCGTCAGCGGCCTCAAGTCATCCTCGAAATCTGCCAGCGGAAAACCGCATTCCTCAGTTGATACGACGACGCAGTCACAGCCGGTTTCGAGCAGCGATCTGGCCCGGCCGGCTGCCTGCACGATGCCGGCGCAGACCTTGGAACGATGGGCCTGCGCCCATCTCGGACTTGTGTACCCGCGCCCACGAACGACTCGCGGCTGACCGGATGTGGTGGTTCCTTGCCAAGTGACCTCGCCCCATTCGCCGCCCTTTCTGAGATCATCAAACCAACCGCACCGAAGCATTGTCCGTTTGATTTCGATCTCCGCGACCCGAGGTGTCCCGAGTACGACCAGCAAATCACATTCGGCGGCGAGCCATTCGTTGCTGCCACGGTCGGATCCGGAGCCGAAGTGACTGACCCTCGCGATTCGCGATCGAAAGGGCTCGTCGATCGACTTGATCGCGGCTGTCCGATTGCTGTGCGTGATGATTCCGATCTTTCGACAGTCCGGCCGGCTGGTGAGCACACCGCAGGTCAGTTCCCGAGCCCGTTTCGGAGAAGTGCCGCGAGTCACATCAACTGGATGCTGGACGATGCTCTTCTCGCGGCAGAGTGTCCCGCTCGGAGTCATGTCCTGAATGTCCACGCCGGTCGCTGCCCGCAGTAATTCAATGTCTGCCGTCGCGTCAGACAGGAAAACGGTCGAATTGGGATTGGCAAAATTTCGCAAGGTCAGGACGAACTCCTTGCCCTCCAGTCCCTCCGGTACTGATATGTCAGGTGCCGAGTCTTTCACGAGTTAGAACTCCCGATTGATAGAAACTACCTGCTGCGAAACGCAGCAATACTCGCCAGACGGCATACCCGTTGAACGTGATTCCAAGTTTCTGGGATGCCCGAAACAGAACAGCCTGCACGCCGGATGGCTCGGCCATCGTGGTAGTGACCGGGACGGCAGCCACGCCATCCGTTGTCGACGACAGCGTTGCGATGACAGCGTCAATGGTGTCTGCCAAGTGACGAAAGAACGTGTACTGCGCGTCACGTCGATCGGATGCCCGCTCGTTCTTCGCACGTGTCCTGGATTCCCGGTCGACCTCAAACACTGGACCGAATCGGTTGAGCCACGTCGGATCGTTGAGCAATCTTTCGACGACGAATTTCGCCGTTGCCAGCAAGTCCGCCGGAATCGATTCCTGTGGGACGACGACGTTGACGCTGTCTTCATGCACACAGACGAGATCACGCCCCTCGCTGAGACGATCCAGTCCCGCATGCACAGCCCTGGCGTGCGTTGCCACGGCAACTCGGGCGTGACTGGCAATTGACACTTCAGCCAGGTAACCGCCTTGCAGACACTTGGCTTGGTGCTCACATCCGAACCTGCAGACTGCGGCCACAACCGACAAACCCAACTTTTCTGCCTGGTCAGCCGCTGTGTTCCAGCAATTCTTGTTTTTTCCACAGGTGAAACGTCCTGGATAGGCAACTGCGTCAATCCCTCCGGCAGTGAGCTGCTCGACCACGTCTGCACAATTCGTGTGTGCCGGTTGCACCGAGAGGCCGCGAGCAGCCCGCTGAAACGCGGCGACATCAGCCGTCGATTTGCCCGAACCGGTTGGAGACCTGTCCAGCCAAACGCCGGGCTGACCAAGAAGATCGACGCGTCGGCTGGACATTTCTCGACGGTACTGCTCCAGATCAACTGTTTCTTCTGGTGGTGGTACCGGGATGACATCAATTCGAGGTGGTTCGAAAACCTCAAGCCTGATAAGTCGCTGTAAGAGTTCGGTCGGTGTGCTGATCGACATCTCATACGACCTCCTCACCGGCGCGAGACCGTTGCAAGATCTGCCGAACATCCTTTTCAACACGGGGCATCATCACGGTCACCGACCGGTTGAGCCGCTCGGCCAACTGACGAGCGGTCATCTTTGCACCGTGCAAGCCGGGCCAGCACCGGCTGCATCCCTCGCACTGCGGTTCATGCTTGGCCCGATTCTTGTCGCTGAGACCGCTGTGCAATTTTCGGTCGTTCTCACCGATGACGATCAACTCGCGATCAGCATGTCCCCGCAGTAGCTCGGCCAGCATCGCGACGCCACCAACATTGCTGGGACGTCCAATGACGCAGCAGCCGGCAGACATGCCCGCCGCGACGTCACTGAATCCTTCGACCATCAAGATCGGGCCATCGTCCGACAGCCAGTCATCTGCGTAAGTCAAGCCTCTGGAACTTCCTGGCAACTGGCGTTTCGTGCCGTTTTGAAAGCGGCGGTTGATGCCGATTATGCGCCCCGCCGCGTTTCGCTCCGGCATGACCCAGTGACTGCCCAACCATCCGACTTGCAACCGTCGCAGCGGCTCTATATCGACGCCAAGTTGATTCGCCAATTCTCGCCGTCGCGTATCGATTTCCGAGTGTTCGAGCGAGATGAGCATCTGGACCAACCACTCATCCGGATCCTCAGATTTGGTGGCTGTCTTGAGCTGTATCTTCTTCGCAGACTGTCGTTGCGACAGTGCGGAGTAGCCCAGCGATCCGCGAACGTGTTTTTCTACAAGACGGTGTAGAAACTGACCACCAGCGTTCTGCCGGTCGGACTCGATTCGCCCGCACCAAACAGCGCCGTGGTCGTCACTGATCGTGCAGTTGTGGTCTCCATTGCACTTCGGACACCGCTCTTCTCGCGATGCCGGATGCCATCCGTCGCGTGCCATTGATCACACCCTCCATTCTTGAAGGATTGATGCAAAATGCACGTTGCTTTCGTGGTAGCGCAGTCTCATAATCCGGTCACCAAATTGAGCTGTGCCGCCTGGCAGCGGCAATGAGTCACAAACCCCGGCCAACACCGGGGTTTTCTCTTGCGCGAGGTCGTCGATTCAGGTCTGGGCGACGGGCTGACAATCGGCGGAAACGCGGTCGAGGTACGCCGCCCAGTCCGCTCCCCGAACGAAGCATTTGCCGCCCGTGTAGACGACTTGGAGCCCGTTTCTGCGGGCCGTGCGAAATCCCGTCTCCTTCAGTCCAACGCGCTGAAGGAACTCGCCCTTTTGGTAAATCTCACCGGGTCTGACGACACCTTCCGGGGTGGTAATGATCGCTGCCATGCTGTCTCTCCTGTGCCTCGCGTTCATGTTGCGTTCGGCCAAATGCCAAACACATGAAAGCACAGAATTCCATTTGATCCAGAAGCTACCCGACCGACTCTCCGCGCGGAGACCCCAACTCTCCGCGCCCTAATTCACCTTCCACAGGTGCGGAAACTTGCGAGCTTCACGAAGTCGGCTTTGCGCTTTGTTTTCCCGCTTGTTTGGATCGGACTCGGATTCCTCGAAGAAATCGCGGGCAACCTGAATATTGCTCCGTCGGTCGCTTTCAGGCTTGGCCAACTCCTTCGCCAACGCTTCACAGAGATCTTTAACGTCCGGATCTTTGGGGTAGCTAACTTGCGGAGACTTCGGACTCTCCGCGCTCTCCTTGCTGGATTTCAGCCAGTTCTCAAACCGCTGCAGCGTCGGAAGCAACAGATCTACGAGTCCTGCTGCACAGACAGGGTCGTAAAACCAATGCACTGGACTGTTGGGGTCATTGCAATTGAGAAGGGTGTCAGCGCCGTCAACACGACGGCAATCGCCGGAGTCCAAGACACTCTGAATCTCGGAACTCAGCGACGTCAAACACTTGGATGGTTTGGAGTTCTCCGAGATGTAAGTTCTGATCCAATTCACATGATCGGCGAGCGAACGTAGCCATCCTGAGTACGTCGCTGGGTTACGGTCGCGCAATTCCCCAAGCAAACAGGTGAGACCATTAATCGGTCGCCGAGCATCATTGAGTTGCGTCCAGCCATCGGCGTAGGTCAATGTCGGCAAATAGCTCTCAAGGGCATCCGCCGCAGCGATGGCGGCAAACTGAAAACTTGTGCCTGGAGCAGTCATCGAGAAAACGGCATGTGCCCATTGACCCAACTCGCTTTCCGCACGCGGAACGCACCGCAGGGCAACTCTCCAATCCTGAAGCGATTCAATCGTCTTCGTTGCATCCGGCAGGTCATCCGTGGCTGTGAGCTGGGTTCGCAGGTCGTGCGTTGCCTGCAACAGTTCTGCGGCTTCAAACTCCATTTCATCCTCGCCTTTCCCACCGGGCCGGACCGAGCGGGGACGGGCTGGAAAGGCGTAGTCCGTCGACCGCTCAGACCGCTTCGAGCCGCACGGTGATCAGCCGCAACAGCCAGCCCGGTCACTTCGTCACGTGTCGCTGTGCTCAGCGAATCATGCCGGGTGTAGTTCTCGGCAAGTCGCACCTGAATGATATCGGCCGAATGCCGTGTCGCGAAGATCCTGCAGAGAATCGCGTGGAGCCACTCGCGGGGTACCATTACCCGCAAACACGACGTAACATTATCGATACCATGTAGTTAGAGTGATTCACCTGGAATGCAGCGCCGTCGACACGTCAGGCACCGGCCTCCGGATGTATCTATGTCTCGGATATTCACAGAACCGCCGGAATCCGTTCCTGGTACTGAGCCTACACGTCGCTGCACGACATGCTGCAATCTGTGGCCGCTGAGTCAGTTTCGAAAGCGCGGCATTAACTCACAGCGGCGTCACCACGAATGCCGCTCGTGTCATGCGATGCGGGCACGGGCACGCCGCGCTGCGGCCCGGGATTCACGTCGCGCGGCGCAGGTTCGAACTGCGATGGCCGCGATAAATGGCGCCCGCAGAGAACGGCGCCGGCTGGCCACGCTCGATGAAGTCATTCACAAATTCGGAGGCCCGACCCAACTTGCTGCGAGAATCCATGAAAGTCTGGAACATTTCATGGAGCGCAAGCGATACGGACACGCGCTCACGCTGCTGACCGGTGTGACCCGACTGGCGTGTCTGACGGCGCGCCCGGCACCGCCCCCCAGCGAACTCAGCGACGAACAGCTTGACGCGAATGTGGCTGCGTTGATGGATCGAATGATCATCGACGGCACAGTTGGCGCGGCGGTCCGCCGGCTCGTTAAGACCGGTCGGCTGTCTGCGGGGACGGTTGCCAGTTGGATTGCAGATCCACCGGCTGATGCCGAAACCGGCGCGACGGTGGCTGACTGACCGTCCACAGGTCGCAGGCGGCATGGGGTCGATTGCTGGTTGTGTCACATGACTCAAACACACAAACAATCGCAGAATACGGAGCCTTTGCGCCCGTAACATCGATTGGCAAGCTACCAGTACCGCCCGTGTCAGTTCGCGTCATCAGGCGGGGACTTGACCAACTTCTGAAACTCCGGCAGATCACGCAGAGCCGCCAAATCTGGGTCTTTTTGGGCTCGCTCAACATCGTCATAGCCGGCCGCGAAGGCTTCTTTCAGGCAGACCAGTGACAGGTCAAGAAACTCGCGGCGACGGGACTGTTGCCCTTCAGTCAACTCTTCACCCTTTGCCGATTTTACCGCAGCGGCACAAAGACCATAACCGCGGGCTGCGTCGTAGAGCATCGCCGCCTCTGCTTCCGCGGCATCGACGGAGAAAACTCGCAGATAACCAGCGGCCTGAGCCGCCTCATCGATCCTTTGGTGCTTTGCGAGTTCTGCCACGCGGTAGTACAGAAGGGCCGGTGTCTTTTCCGCCTTTTCGAGAAATGTGTCCCAGTCACCTGTCACCAAATGTTGGAGTTGAGATTTGGCGACGTCCCGCCTTAGTGACTCGATGAGTGACTCAATTGTGCCTTTCAGCCAACCACGGCCGTGCACGGTCGTCGCGACTTTCAGGGCTGACTGGAAGGACGCTACCGACGCGGCATAGTCCGCGTTAGCCCGGTGCGCCATACCCAGATTCCCGTGAGATTTGATCAGTAGCTGATGAGCTTGAGCATCTGCTGGATCGACCGTCACCAGCCTCTGCGCAATGTCGAAAGACTGTCGGTAGAACTCAAGTGCCGGCTGCACCTGCCCTGTCCAAAGGCTCATGTCGCCGAGTTTCTGATACGGCACCCAGAGATTGCGCTGTGCTTGGGCATCGGCAGGACTGGCATCCGCGAGCTTTTTTCTGACGTCGAGGGCCTGCTGGTAGTAGTCGCGAGCTGCATGCAACTGCCCCAATTGCAGGTTCGCGTTGCCCAGGTTGAGGTACGAGCCTGCAACACCTCGCTGTGCCCGGGTGTCGGCGGGATCGGCGTCCGCGAGCTTTTTGCTGACGTTGAGAACCTGCTGGTAGAAGTCGCGAGCTGCATGCAACTGCCCCAACTGCAGGTTCGCGTTGCCCAACTTCTCATATGACACAGACAGATTGTGCTTTTCTTGGGCATCGGCAGGACTGGCATCCGCGAGCTTTTTTCTGACGTCGAGGGCCTGCTGGTAGTAGTCGCGAGCTGCATGCAACTGCCCCAATTGCAGGTTCGCGTTGCCCAACTTCTCATACGACACAGACAGATTGTGCTGTGCTTGGGCATCGGCAGGACTGGCATCCGCGAGCTTTTTTCTGACGTCGAGGGCCTGCTGGTAGAAGTCGTGAGCTGCCTGCAACTGCCCCAATTGCAGGTTCGCGTTGCCCAGGTTGTAGTACAAGCCTGCAACGCCTCGCTGTGCCTGCACGTCCGTGGAGTCAGCCGCCGCCAGCTTGTTCCAGATGGCCAGGGACTGCAGGTAGAAGTCGCGAGCCTCGCTCGTCTGCAGGCTCACGTTGCCCAGTCTTTCGTACGAGGTTGCGAGATCTCGCTGCGCCAGTGCGTCTGCGGGATCGGCCACTGCCAGCTTCCTGCGGATGTCCATAGATTGCTGGTGGAAGTCGAGGGCCTCATCTCCGCGCCCTAACTCCAGGCTCACCTCACCCAGGTTGAAGTACGAGCCTGCGACAGCTCGCTGTGCTAGTACATCCGTGGGGTCGGCCGCCGCCAGTTTCTTCAAGATGTCCAGGGACTGCAGGTAGAAGTCGCGAGCCTCGCTCGTCTGCAGGCTCACGTGACCCAATTTTTCGTACGAGGTTGCCAGATCTCGCTGCGCCAGTGCGTCTGCGGGATCGGCCACTGCCAGCTTCCTGCGGATGTCCATAGATTGCTGGTAGAAGCCGAGGGCCTCATCCGCGCGCCCTAGCTTCAGGCTCACGTCGCCCAGATTGTTGTACGAGACTGAGAGATCCCGCTGTGCCGTTGCGTCTGCGGGTTCGGCGGCCGCCAGTTTCTTGCTTATATCGAGGGATTGTCGGTGGAACCCAAGCGCCCTATGGACATGCCCTGCCCGGAAGCTCACCGCTCCCAGTCTTTGGTACGAGGATGCAAGGCCACGCTGCACCAGTGCGTCCGTGGGATCGGCCGCCGCCACTTTCTTCGCTACGTCCAAGGATTGTTCGTAGGAGCCCAGGGCCTCTTGGACATATCCTGCCTGCCAGCTCACGTCGCCCAATCTTCGGTACCCAATTGAGAGATCATGCTGTGCTTGAACGTCGGTAGGGTCGGCTGCGGCCAAATGCCGCGCGATTTCCAGAGCCCGCTGGGACAAAGTATGAGCGACACCGACCGCGGAAGACCCGATCGGATTAGGTTTCTGTCCGTCCGATGCTTCCCCGAGCCGATTGAAAGTCCACCCGGCCTCGCCCATGCCGACTCGCAGAAGCACGGCCGCCAGTTCGTTTAACGCGACCATCGTCTGGCGGTCGACGCTGTCTGAATCGGCGAATTTATCGGCAATCTGCTGGAGCCGGTTCAAGGCCGTGTTGAGCAACTTGCGTCGCAACGCACCCGCGCCCGGGACATTGTCCAGTCCTCGCTGGATGTCGAAGATCACAGTGTTGAGTGTTCCGAGGGCCACGCTGGTTTGTGCCCGTGCGGTTTCTGTCGCAGCCTCAGCCAACTGAGTCTGATCATAGGCTTCCTTCGCATTGCGATCGGCTCGGTCTCGGGCGACGCTCGCCTCTTCAGCTTTACTTTGTGCCAGCTTGCCTGCGCTGACAGCGGCTCGACGTTGCTGTTGCGCTTCATGCGCGTTGCGTTCCGCGATGCCTCGCTGAGTGGCCTCGTCCGCTTGAGCCGACAGCGCTCTTTCCCGCTCGAAGTTGACCCACACGGCCGCGATGATTGCGAGCACGGCAATCGTCACAGTCGCGGCAAAGCCAAACCGACGCAGACGACGAATTCGGCCGGTCGCTGAAGCACGTCCCGTCGCGGCAGTCTGAATGGCGGTCGCCAGACTGGCCTGATCGGGGTCGGCTTCATCCAGCAGAGACAGAGCCAAATCGAAATCACCACGGTCGAACGCGGCCTGGGCGTAGTCCTGTCGAGTCTCATTCAGGCCCGCTGCCGCCCGCACATTGTCCGGCCACTGTTCCAGCGACGTTTCGAAACCGAATCGCGCCCGACTGAAGTCGTCGTATGTGCCACTCTTCCGCGCAGCCTCCAGGTCATCCGCGGCACGGGAAGCGAGTTCGATGCTCTCCTCGTGGATCTGAAACTTCAGCACCGCCTCGCTCAAATCCTTCGCCGCCTGATAACGCTCGTCCCTGTGCCGGGCCATTGCGGTCGCGCAGATCGTTTCCAACTCGTCAGGAATCGTGGCGTCGATCGCACGGACTCGCGGTGTCTCGCCGTTCGCGATGCGGTGCAGCATGGCGGTCAAACCGGACGCGACGTCGTCGGATTCGTCCGATTGATGCGGTGCCTGGCCGGTCAGGATTTCGAACAGGATTGCCCCCAGACCGTAGATGTCGGTTCGCTCGTCCATGTGTTGCACACGGCCAGCTGCCTGCTCCGGAGACATGTACGCTGGCGTGCCAAGTTTCTGTCCCGCCTGCGTCGCTTCCGTCTGTCCGTCGTCTGTCACGACGATCGGTGCAGAGTCTTCGTCCTCGCTGCCCACCGAGCGAGCAAGGCCCCAGTCCAGCACGAGAGCCTCACCGTATTCACCCAGCACGACATTCTGGGGCTTCAGGTCGCGATGAATCACACCGCGCGAATGTGCGTAGGCGATGGCGTCGCAGATGCTCAGAAAGATGTTGAGCAACCGCCGTTCCGAGAGCGGGTCTTCGGCTCCAGCCTGTTTCGTCGCGTGGTGCTCGCGTATGGCTTTGGAGAGCGTATCACCCCTCACCAGCTTCATCGTGTAGAACGGTCGACCCTCATCACGATTCACTTCATAGACCGGCACAATGCCCGGATGTTGGAGTTGACCGGTGATCTGAGCCTCTTTGATCAGCCTCCGGACAGCCTCGCTCGACGCTGAGCCTGGTTTGATTTCCTTCAGAGCCACTTCACGCGACAGATCGTTGTCCCGCGCGAGCCAGACCTTGCCAAGGCCACCCGCACCGACTTCGCTGACCCATGTGTACCGCGACTTTGGCCGTTTCGACTCGTCCTGGGTCTGTTCAATGGTCTCGATCAGAACAGGTGCCCCGGACGGCCATGAGCTGAGCGACTGCTGGACATCATTATCGTCTACGTCATTCCGCAATGCGTCGCAGACGTCACCGCGCGTAGCTGCATTGAGCGTGACGCGCGGGTCGTTCTGGTGCTTCGCGAGTTTCCGTTCGGCCTGCTTCTCAAGAGACGACCGTTCTTCAGCCGTCACCCAGCCACGCTCAACCAGCAGATCGGCCAGCGTGCCCGACTTGTCACTCGACCAGGCACGCACGGCCGACGTGAGCTGCTGCAGATCGAGCAACTCTCTTTCAAACGCCAGAACAGCAAACAGCAGGTGTTGTTCAACAGGCATGCTCGTGACCTTCTGCAATGGGTGGCTGAGTTCATTGCGGCTCGACCCATAATGCGTTCCGGCGACCGCGTGCGAAAGTGAGACGTGAATCCGGCGACGGTCTGTCACTAACGCCCAGCGGCATACTTCGTATCGCAAGGCCGAAACCGTTTTCGCGAACGACTCTAAGGCGGGAACGTCGTCGGATGTATCACTGTCGCCGCTTCGCCATGCCCGTCCTCTCCGCAGAGCCCGTCCTGCTCCGCTTCTCGCCGTAATCCACAGCGAAGATGATCCGGGTCGTGTTGAGAATCCGAGAGCGTCAGACCGTACGAGAGACCGCCAGTGCGGATGCCGGATCAAAAAAAGTCAAAAACTCCCGGGCGGGAACCTAAGCATGTATGCAGGGGAATCGAATGGGGGGCCGCCCCCCCGCCCCCGGCAGGGTCAGGACGCCTCGACGATAGCCACGATGGCCTGTCGCTGGGACTCAGAAAGTGAACTCCAGGCACCAATCACATGACGCAGAACAGCGTCAGATTTCGTCGTTTTCGGTAAGCCAGTCGGTAAGCCGCTCTCGGCTGTCGACATATCCTGTTCAGCAGTAGCTGGTTGTGTCGATTGCTCACTGGTCTCGAAAACCAGTGTACCCTCACGGGTACCGTGGGTTCGAATCCCACCCTCTCCGCATTCACGTGTATCGCCCTCGTAAGTGCTTGCAAACAAGCCACTTACGGGGGCGATTCTCATCGACACAGCTTGGCCTCTGTCCGACTTGCTTTGCGTTGGTCTACTGGTTTTTCCGACGTTTCGCGTCCGCGATTTCAATCCCTGATGCCAGCAAGACCCGCCTGGATTCGACGCAGAATGGACGGCGGTTTGACGTTGTGGTTCAGGGCGATGTTGGCGGCTGCTTTCTTTTCGGAGACGGTCGCTGTGGGAATTCCGTTCAGGGCGTCCAGCAGGTCTGCTGCCATCAGGGGGCCGAAAACTCCGACGGGTACAGGGTCGAGTTCCTTTCGCAGAATCTCCACCGCCTGTTTACGAATCGAGATCGCCTCTATTGGATGACCCGCCTTGTCAAGCAGATTGGCGACGACGTTCAGTGCTTCGCCTCGGTCGTATCTGCCGGCGTGCGTGAACCATGACCGCGCGTGAGTCAGGGCTGTGTCGATGTCGTCCCGTTTTTCGTAGGCCGCTGCAGCGGCCTCATGAACTCCGGCCTGTTGTTTTTGGGACGGGTACGGAATTGCGGCAAACGAGTTGAGTGCTTTTTCCAGATCGGCGGAGCTTTGCTGCGTGTCGGCGCACGCGATACGTGCTCGTTCAGACGCAGCCGTGACACGCTGGCTGGTAGTGGCGTGCGACTCCGTCATGGCGAGTTCGAAATACGTGAACGCCTCTGCGTACTTTCGCTGACGGGACCTCAGCATTCCCATCAGGTTACTGGCCTCGATCCGGTAGAGGACTGGCGACTGGTCATTCGTCAAATACACGTTCGCAATTGCTTCGGCTTCGGCTGGCTTGCTTTGATAAACAGACGTGAAACTTTTCCTGAACGCGACGAACCGGGCCGTGTCCCATTCCGAGCGACCGCTTTCTGACTTCGAGCTGACGAATTCTGTTCTGACCCAGGCCCGCAGCAGTCCCCGGCCATACTCGCATGCCAGTTCGTCGTCGAGCCCATTGCCACGTTGGGTAAACGGTGATTCCAATGTCGCGGCAAAATCAACTCCGTCGTGATACGCGAAGTAATTCGAGAATGGCATGCCGCCTTTCGGAGCGGAAGGTCCTGGCCTGGCCATCAGATCGCGTTCACTCCAGATGACTGCTGGCGGACGTTCTTCGTCCATCCAGCCGATCAGTTCATCCATGTTGTTTTTGATATGCGGCAGACGGATGCCGGCGAAGTAGAATCCCTGATGAATGTCCATTCGTAGTGTCGGGCAATGAAAGTCGAGCGCCAGTTTGATCCTCTTTGCCTTCGCCAGTTGCACCATCGAGATGACCGGCGGGTAGATCATTCTTTCCTGGCCGTAGTCGCGGTTGTGGTCATGGGGACTCCGCCACTTGCCCTGATCGCCTTCGGCAACTCCGTCCACGTCCACGATGGGAATCGCGTACAGAATGTACTTTCTGCGAAAGGCAGCTCCGGCAGGCGAGTCGGACAGCGCTTCCTCAAGAAAACCTTCCAGCACGTAACTTGCGAGGGCCTCACACGCGTGATGCCGGGCACTGACCAGAACGGGGATCATGTCTGGCCCCGGCTGACCGACCTGCCATACATCGACGGGACGGCCTTTTCGACTTTTCGTCAGAACGTCTCGGACGAGATGCGGGTTCTCACCCAGCCGCGCGATGAACTCATCAAGGTTTCTCTGCAGGTACGGAATCCCAACAGAGAATCTCACCGTGCTGTTTTTGGCAGTGAAGTCGTACCAGAACGAATCGGACGGCACCGCAGGTGAGTCCCGCCCTGCGGAGCGAAAGCCGGCATGGTCCGCGCCGAGCCACTCCCATGTCCTGCCCTCATCAAGACTGACAGCCGGGCCGTTTACGCCGATCTGCGCACCGGCGTCAGCAGGGAACACGAACGTCACGCGCCCGGGCTGCGAGACCTCAGCCTCGAAGTTCCAATAGAACCACTGACGCCCGCCTCGCAATTCGGGCGCAATGTGGATCGTGTTGCCCTCGATTTTGTTCACGAGGACGTTTCCGCCAGGAAACTTTGTGTTGACGCTGATCGCCGCGCCGGGCAACGGTTCCGAAACATGCTGTGCGTGCAGGACCGACGTGATCAACAGGAAGAGGAGTACCAGGCAAGCTGTTCTGCTCGCCGATCGAAGCGTCCCTGATTGTTCGAGAAGCAGGATTGTCGCTTGCGCGAGGGTCACTGTGGCGACTGACTTTGGCATCATCCGCTGCTCCGATTGTAAACTTGCACATTCGACACCGAGATGCCGCCATGCATTCCGGCAAGCCGTCTATTGGCGCCATTTTACGCATGACCTGGTCATGAAGCACATTCGGTGACTCACCCCGCCGCCCTCGCGTAGTTGAAACGTGTCGAAAGCACCAATCTGACGGCAATGGCAGCGGTAAGATTCCTGCAGCCAAACGCCGTAGAATGCGACATCGAATCCACACACATCGGCGCGATCGGCCTTTCCTGGTCCCCGATTCCTCGCACAGAAGCCGGCCGAGCTGAACTGAAGCCCGGAGTTGAGAAGACCCTCGAATCCCGCCCGACACCAACCCCCGGGTTACGCTCACGGCTTCGCCGTTTCGCTCACCCGGGGCTATATGCTGCCGCCGCTCCGCGGCTCAAATTCGGGAATCAAATAATTCCCGGTTTCATAGCCATGAAGCGGGACACCTCCTGGTCTGTTTCCTGTGTCTATCCCTGCTGCTGCTCCTGACAGGCGAGGGCTGCGTGGGCGTCGGCCAGCTCTTCGTCGCGGCGGTGATAGCCGCAGTCCTGGATCAGTTTGGCGGCGCGGTCCAGGTCCTCGCGCGGCGAGCCCCACGGGTAGGCTCCTTGTTCGTTCTGCAAACCGTTGGGAAGAAGTCCCAGCCGGGCCCGCGTGAGCAGCACGTCGGTCTGGTGCAGCTTCATCGAGCCCCGCTCGGCAATCTCCCAGGCCTCGTCCAGATCCTCGATGGCTCCCGGGACATCCCCCGTCACCTGCCGCCACCACGCCCGCGTCAGCAGACCGCGCGGGAGGTCGTCCAATTGCCCGGAATCACGAAGTCCATCGACGGCGGCGCCGAGGTGCTGACCGGCCGCGCCCAGAGCTTCCGCGTTCGAATCCTGCGGCCCGGGATGATCAGCCAGCCAGCGGTAGAGCGCCGGGCGGGCCAGAGTCAGATTCTCCAGCGCGATGTCAAGAAGTGGATCATTGGGCGCACGCCATTCGATCCATTGCATGGCACGCTCGGTGACATGGTTGCAGGCCGTTACATGGTCCTCGCGGGCAGGGCCGTCGTCCTCCACGGGCTGGAAGCCCGTGCGACTCAGAGTGGCCTGCCACGCCGCCCGCTCGGCACCGGACAGCAGCAGGTCGCAGTAGCGGAAGCCTCGCCCCCCGTAGAGCCGGGGAAACCGTGGCTGCTCCCGGGCCTGCCTGGTTTCGAGATCGGCGAATAGTTGGCCCGCCTCGTCACGTTCGCCGGCCTGATGCTGGGCATCGGCGTACATCGCCCGGTACCCCCAGTGGACTCCCCGCTCCGAGCTGCGTTCGGTGTAGTCGATGATCCGCTCACCGTCGTGAATGGCGGCGGACACGTCACCCAGCGTCAGTTCCAGCTCGCTCAGGTTACCGGCCTGAATTGCAGCATTGTTCCAATCCTGCAGCTCGACGTCGATTTCCAGCGCCGTCCGCATCGGCTCGACCGCCTCCGTCAGACGGCCCACGGCACGCAGATAGAAGGCCGTAGAGTTGAGGAGCCACGACTGGTCGGCGGGGGCGAGGTTCGGTGACAACCGGCTCCAGGGTTGCTCGAAGAAGCATGCCACCGCGCCGAGGTCGGCCCCGATCGCCCCGAGCTTTCTCCAACTGTAGTAGCCGTCGCTCCCTGTGCCCCGCTGGATGCGGTCGCGGTAGACGTCGGAACACGCCCGCTCGTGCAGGCCGGCGTGGCAGCCGTGGGGGATTGCCTGGTACAGCGGGGCCAGGCCGTCGACGCCGTCCGGGCGGTGCTCGGTCGACTTGCACAGGAACTCGAACACGCGGCGGTGGCCCTCAGTCCAGGCAGACAAGCTGCTGTGCGCGGGTCTCCGACCCCGCACGTCCTCTGACCGCAGGTCTCCTTCATCTGCTTCAAGGCTCTCGTCGTTCTCAGTATTGCCTTCTGCTGCCGGGAGACCTGCGGTCGGGTCCCCGGCGGGGTCGGAGACCCGCGCCAAGCCAGCTTTGAGCTGCTTTGCAAAGTACTCCCGGATCAGCGGGTGGGCGTCGACGACCAGGTCGGACGGCAGGCCGGTCGATGAGGCCTCGGCGCCGACCAGCGTGATCAGGCCGAGGTCCTGCAGGTGCGTCAGCGCGCTGTTCCACTCGTCGTCGGACGCGTGGACCACGGCGTCGTTCAGGCCGTCGATGATGGGCTCGTTCCGCAGGTCATTCAAACAGCCGGGCGGAGCCGGGCGGTCGAACAGGCCGAGCATCCGCAGCACCGCCAGCATGCGTTCGCCCTCGGGATGCGGCTGCGGCTCACTCACTTCGTAGCGAAAGTCGTCAAGACTTTCGGCGTTCTGGCGTTCTATGCCGAAACTCTTGACGAGTTTCGCTACGTCCGAATGCCCGGAGTGAGTGGCACTGAGCCAGCGTTCGTACGCGGCGATGACGCGGAAGGCGTGCTCGTCGCTGGTCGTTTTCATCGCCGGTTCGAAGCCGAAGCGGTCGCGGCGGCGGATGTCTCCGCCCTGCGTGCGGGCGAGGTACGTGGCCATGAGCTGCAGCGTGAGCGCGTGGCCGTTGACTTCGCCCACGGCGTCGTGCAGTTCGCGGTCGTCGGGGCTGATCGGCGACTTCGCGCCGGCCCGGCGGACGCCCAGGAGGTGCAGCAGCTCGGCCCCGGCCGCTGCTGTGAGGTTGTCGAGTTTGATTTCCTTCGCGGTGTGGCCCTGGAATTGCGTCAGGTCTTTGACCGGTTCGCGGGTCGTGATCACACACAACCCACGGAACGGCCGCTGGGCGATTCCGCGGATCAGTGACTTGAGCGCGGGGTCCTTAATGAGGCCTTCCTGCGGGCCGGGGCCGAACTGCATGGGTTCCAGACCGTCCAGGATCAGCAGCGTCGGCTGTTCGACCGCGAGTCTGGCGAGGCGGTCGCCGCGATCGTGCGGGGAGCCGGCCTGCGGGTCCGGATCGCCGAAGAACCGCAGCGCTTCGGCGATGAACAGGTCCGCCGAGGTGCCCTGTTCGCCCTTCGTGCCCTGGCTGTAGAACGACCAGTCGAAATACCGTTCGATGTCGCCCCAGTTCCGTTCCGCCAGGCGGACCATCCAGTGCGCGGTGAGGGCCGACTTGCCCGTCCCGCCCCAGGCGACCAGCGACAGGACGTGCGTGTCGCCCTTCAGGGCGTTCGTGAGCTTCCGCAGTTCCGTCGACCGGCCGATCAGTTTCGTCCGCGTCGCCCCGGCGGGCAGTTTCGAGACCGCAATGCCGGTGACGCGTCCGATCAGACGGTCAATCTTGTCGGAGCTGATCTCCGGAGGCTGATCACGGTAGCGGTCTTCATGCTCCCGCTTCATTTCCCGCAGACGTTCGACGGGATACTCGTCGACGTTGTCGGTTGTCGTATGATGCGTGGGGCAAAGGACGATCAGGTTGTCGAACGCGCGTCGCTCTTCGTCCGTCTGGTCGGGGTTGAAGCGCTCGCCACGCTCGTTGGCGGCCTCGATATGGCAGACTTCAGCGATCAGATCGCCGTGCTCATTGACGACGGCGTGCGGGCACCCGGGGAAGGCGCAACGATTGCCGGTCAGAGCGAACAACTTCTTGAGTGTGGATTCGAGGATGTCGCGACGCGCCATCAGGCCGGCCTTTCGATCGCCGTCACAGTGTATTTGTTGTCATTAGTAGACAGATTCTGGCATCTCAGGCAAGCTTCCCGATCAAGTGGTCAATCGAAACGGGGGCGGAGCATGAATGGCATTGCGCTGAACAACCCGGGTCAGTTCGGGCAGCGACTGGTCGATCTGTCACTGGAACAGGGCTGGCAGTCGCTGAGCAAGCGGGACACGGACCTGCTGATGTTCCTGCTGCTGGAACTGGACGGGGCGATCGATCGCCGGGCTCCGAATCACGCCGTCGCGCGGCAGTTGCGCGTGACGCCAAGCCGGGTGGCGTCACTGCGTCGCGACGCGTATGCCCGCTGGCGGCCGCTCGTGCAGGACGATCCCATCAAGGTTCTGCAGCGGATTCTGAAAGAGACTCTGACTCCCGAGCGGCTGGACAGCGCGGCGCGGTATGCGTCCGAGCGGCGACGCGAAGACGGGTTTCTCGCCCTGCTGGTCGAGCACCCCGACGACCGGCTCGAACTGGAGCAGGCGATCAAGGATGCGGGAGCGATTCCCGTGTACGAGCGGAACCGCGAAGTCGTGCTGGTGCATTACGAGACGCTGTTCGAACTGGCCGAGAAGTTTGCGTTCCTCGATCAGGATCCAGCGAAGATTCAGAAGGCCCTGAAGAAGCTGTTCCGGTCGGAGACGGACCTCGAAGGCTTCCTGAAGAAGGACATCCGCGAGCTGACCTGGCAGGACGCTCGCGAGGCCTTGAACTCGGCAGGGGCGAAGGTCGTGTCCGGCGGGATTGGAAAGGGCGCGACGGCTCTGTTGAAGCTGGCGTTTCCCTTCCTGCCGTGACGACTGGCGGCGGCGTTCCGGCCGTCGCAATTCGTTGTGGTCAGCGGAGCATTCAGGTGCCGCAGTGCCTGAATGACGGTCTTGTCGTTCGGCTTGAGCTTTCCGAAACGTCAAGCAGAATCTGTGTCAGGCGGGCAACAAGGGCATCGCTGCTCCGGCAACCGAAGCAGCTATGCGGGGGCAGGTACATGGGCGCTTCGGCCTGGAAGCGCCAGGCCGCACGTTTGTTGGCGCTCCTTGAGAAACACCGTCACCTTGCCGCTGGCGTGCTTTCTCTTCAGTGAAAGGGTTCAACGTTCGCGGTTGACCGCCATTTCCCCGAGTGCCACAGAACCCAGTCACCGTACGCCGCATGTTCGCCCCCGAAGCCCGGCAGAACGGTCGACCCCGCCAGCGTTTACGAACTGCGTGCGTCTGCAGGACGTGGGCGAAACTTCCGGAGATGCTGTCAGGGAACGAAGGGGGTAGCGGAATTCGGCAGTCGTTCGCCCGAACAGTGCGGCACCATCCGGCCCACCTGAAACTGAATTGGCAGAAAAAAAGGCCGCACGCCGAGGTTCGGCATGCGGCCAGAATTTACTGCTATGGTCGTGCTCTCGGACTTGTCGGTCGCTACTTCTTCTTTTTCGGAGCGGGCTCGACTTTCAGCTCCTTCAGGGTCGCCAGAATCTGCTTTCCGTGATCCCCGGCTTTGACCTTCTTCTCGATTTCCAGAATCTTGCCGTCTTTGCCAATGTAGAACGTCCAGCGTTCCGGCACCTGACGCGATCCATGGACCACGCCGTAGTCCTTCGCCACGTCTTTCTTCGGGTCGCTCAGGATGGGGTAATCCAGTTCGAGCGATTTCGCGAACGCCGTGTTCTTTTCGACGGTGTCGCAACTGGCGGTGAAGTAGGCGACGTTGAACTCACGCAGGGCCTTGCCACTCTCACGGAGGGCTTTGCATTCGGCCGTTCAGCCACCGGTGAAGGCTTTGGGGTACCACGCGACCACCACGACCTTCTCGTCTTTGAAGTCCGACAGCTTGTACGTCTCGCCGTCACTGCCTTTTAGTTCGAAGGCCGGGGCCTCGTCTCCAACTTTCAGATCGCCCTTCTCGAAGGCGGACGCCGTGCCAGCCAGACTCAGCAGCATGGCAATTGCTCCAATAGTTCTCATGAGGTTCTCCTGGAAACAGAGTTGTCGAGCAGCAGCGATCATAGTCGCCGCGCCATCAGGCCAGGAAGTGAGCGGACGGACGCGGTCGCCATCATTCCGCAGAGGCGCCTGTGGCGAAGATCTCTGCATTGATTTTCTCAACCGGTACGTCCGGCTCGGCGACAGCAACCTGCCCGGCAAAGACCAGCGTCTTCGGCTGCTCGCACTGTTCGTCGTTGCAGGCCTGGTAGCGAATCTGCAACTCGAAGTTTTCCGTCTTGCCCCCGGCGTCTGCCGGGATGACAAGGTCGCCAAACACCGTAATCTTGCCGTCATACACGCGGTAAACGCCGGTCGTGCCCTTGAGTTTCAGGTCACCGGCCGCCGGGTAGCGGACGTCCTTCAAGTTTGTTCCCAGACTGGACTTCATCGTAACCGTCGTGGGAATCAGAAAGTCGGGCGACGCTGGATTGGCATTAATGTGCCAGTTCTCGGCGACCGTCAACACAACGGCCACACGACACTGCGAACCGGCGGGCAGCCGATCGGTCGACAGATACGCCGTGGCGGAGACGCGATCCGGACGCACACGAAGTGCCGGCTTCGCGTTCGCCGAATCGCTGCCGCCGGGCGTCGCGGAACCCGGCACGTTCGGCACAGCGGGAGCGGGCTCACTGGCAGGACCTGATGGCAGGGTTGGCACGGCAGTGGCTGGATCGTTCGTGCGGTCGATTCGCTGTAACAACGGCCGATAGTCGCGATTGTCCAGGAATTCCCCCAAAGCGATCGCCAGATTCGTCGTGCCGCGCGGGTTCTTCTCAATCAAGTGTGCGAACTGATTGAGCGTCTTGCTGGCGTGTTCACGGTATTCCGGCTGCCCGGTCAGCGAAGCCAGTCGGATCAGGTTACGGATTGAGACGCTGTTCCCCGACGGCAGAACCGAGTCCCAGGCGTTCATCGTGCGTGCCAGCAGTTTTTCGTGTTCATGCGAGGTGAAGTAGAACCCACCGCGCGCGTCGTCAGCGAACATCTTCAGTTGATCGTCGGCCAGCCGTTGTGCCGCATTCAGCCATTTGTTTTCCGGATCGCTGGTGGCCCGCTGCAGTTCCAGCAGAGCTTCAATCAGGAACGCGTAGTCGTCCAGGTATCCGTTCAGCTTGGCAGCTCCGCCGCGATACGTTCGGAACAGGTGCCCATCCGAATCTCGCATGTTTGTCAGGATGAACGTCGCCGCGTTCTCAGCGGCATCAAGATATCTCTGCCGGCCAAACACAATGCCCGCGTTGGCGAGCGCAGTGATTGTCAGGCCGTTCCAGCTTGTGAGGACCTTGTCGTCCTTGAGTGGTGAATCACGCTTGCGCCGAACTACCAGCAGAGTGCGTCGCAGATCGTACAGCTTGACCCGCAGTTCACTCGGGACGATCCGCACATCCGCCGCGAGCTGATCGATCCGTTTTGGCTGGTGCAGCACGAACCCGTGTTCGAACGGCGATGGTTCGGCAACTCCATAAGCCTGTTTGAACAACGCCGTGTCGGCGCCCAGAGCCTGATCGATTTCGTCCGTGGACCAGACGTAATAGAGACCCTCGATCGCGTCGGTTTCGGCGTCCAGCGCGGAATGGTAGCCGCCGCGCGAATCGAGCATGTCTGTCAGCAGGAAGTCGAAGATCTCCTCGGCGGTCTCGCGGTAGGTCGGATCGTTCGTCGCTCGAAAGGCCTCGGTATAGACGTTCGCCAGTTGTGCGTTGTCATAGAGCATTTTCTCGAAGTGCGGCACGAGCCAGCGGCGGTCTGTGCTGTAGCGATGAAACCCGCCACCCAGATGATCTCGAATGCCACCGGCCGCCATCGCGTCCAGCGTGTGATACAGCACGCGCTGGGCTTCCGGGTTTTTTCGCTCCCGGATCTCGTACTGCAGAAGAGCCAGTTTGACGGGCACAGGAAACTTCGGGGAGTTCGGAGAATTGAGCTTGAAGTCCACTCCACCGAATTCCGAGTCGTGACTTCGTATCACTGAGCTGACCGCTGACGCCACGAGTTCGCGAGTCAACTCGGCGGGCTGCAGATTCAGTTTGGGTTCCATCTCCTGCCGCACGACTCGCGCTATGAGATTGGCATTTTCGATAAGTGGCTCGCGCTGGTCGGTCCACGCCGACTTGACCTGACTCATCACGGACGGAAACCCGCGACGCCCGTCCTTGTCATCGGGCGGGAAGTAAGTGCCGCCAGCGATCGGCTGACCGTCCGGTGTCAGGAACATCGACAGCGGCCAGCCCCCGCCTCCGCCCGATCCGCTCATCTGCAGATAGATCTGCAGGGCGAGCATGTAGATTTCGTCAATGTCGGGACGCTCCTCGCGGTCGACCTTGATGTTCACGAAGTTCTCGTTCATGTAGCCGGCGATCTCTTCGTTTTCGAAGACCAGCCGCTCCATCACATGGCACCAGTAACAACTGCTGTATCCGATCGAGAGAAAGATCGGTTTCTCTTCCCGACGTGCCTTCTCGAGCGCCTCGGGGCCCCACGGAAACCAGTCGACGGGATTGTGAGCGTGCAGAAGCAGATACGGGCTGGTCTCGCCAGCGAGTCGATTCGCGCGTCGCTGCGTCGGCTCCGACGGCGATGTGGAACTGCCATGGCCTTCGTCCCCATGCGGAACGGAATCGTCCGATGCTGGGCCTGACGGCGTGTCACCCGCATCCGATGTCGCTGGGATTGCAGGCGGTGCTGCTGCTGGCACTGCCGGATCGACTGCGTTGGTAGTTGCTGGCGGTCCTGCGGCAGGTTCCTGCTCGCAACCCAGGATGGAAAAGCTGATCGCTGTGCTCAGCGCAACAAGGAAGCATGTGGCTGGCCGGAATCGCATGGGATCAGGTCCGATCGGACGAAGGGAAACCGCAGATGGTTATGGGCTGATGGCCGCGTTCTGAGATGACGTCTTATTTGAAACACGCCGGTTTGCGAACTCGAATCAAACCAGACCACGACGTTTACGCACGAACCATTCGGCAGTCATGAGCAGAACGAACAGGCTCAGGTACCACCAGTTGTCCCAAAGTGGAAGCCGAGTGATGCGTGTCTGTTCCAGATTAGGCGGGCCGTCTTCGATCATTTTTTCGAGGAACTCGTCGAGCTCCTCTGGCGGAATCACTCGGCCGCCCGTCAGTCCGGCCAGCTCCTCGAGCAACGCAGGATCGGCGGCCGGGTTGTCGAGTTCCAGATCCCGTGAGTCGACGAGAAATCGCGTGGTCGCAGTCGCGCCAATTGACTGGCCATCCTTCGCTGCAGAAACGGTCACCCGGTAGATGCCGGGTTCGGTAGCACCGTCGAATCTGGCCGATGAGCTGTCTCCGGAACCTAATGCGTTCAGCGGGATCTGTTTGCCGTCCGGGCCCACGACCCCGACTTTGAAATCCGCGTCCCGGATGGCCTCGCCCTCGTCGTTGCGGGCTCCGAATTCAATCGGGACGGAACTACCGGGTGAGAAATTGCGAGGATCGACACGGACCCAGACCGGCTGCGTGGTATCCAGCTCGCGCCGCGCCAGCCACAGGATGACCTGTCGCCAGAATCGCTGATGCGTGTCGCGGAAGTCGGCCTGATCGTAATGGTACCAGCGGTGCGTCGTGTCGCCTGCGAATGCCAGCACACGGGCGCGTCCCGGGGCCGTCGAAATCAGCAGCGGATCTCCCGCTTCGCTTTCTGCGAGAACCTCGGCGATTGTATTCCGACGACGCAGTTTGTTGGCTCCTCGCAATGGCGGTAAGGCAGCCCATACCTGGCCGTTGTTCTGTGAGGACAAACGCATCAGAAAATGCCGCTCTCCGTCGGGCGTTGGCATCATTTTCAGGTCGCCCTCGTGATGCAGGTCAGTGGAGAAATCCGTACCGGCGCCGGTCGGATCCTGAATTTCCCGCTTGTCCATGCTCACGGGTAAGACACCGTCCAGAGCCGTGTCGGCATAACCGCCTGCCCCGAAACTGAAGAAGCCACCCGTCATGATCAGGCCCGCACCTGCCTCAACTCGGCGGGCCAGCAGACGCAGCAGGTCTGGTCCACCCTCGGGCTGAAACGACTTCGCCGGAACATCGCCAATGATGAACACGTCGTAGCGGCCGGGATCGAACATGCTCGCTTCGATCTTCGATCGCGCCGCGAAAGCGCCCGAACGCACCCAGTGGAAGTCGAGTCGAATCTGGTCGGCCGTGTTGATGCGGAGAATGTCCGCAACCTCGTCACGAACCGTATCGAAGTAAGCGACGGTGACTCCACCAGCCTGAACCGTCAGCAATGTCCCGCGGCGGTTGTTTGTCTTCTTCAGTTCGCCGTCAATTGGCTGCACAACTACGGCAACGCGGTATTCACCGGGCAACTCAGGGACGAAAGACAACTCGACGGGAATCGTCTCGGCGTTCTTTGTCGCCTGGACCTGAACGACGGGCCGCGCTCCACGTGTCGCCGCCGGTGCGATCATTCGCGTGCCAGTAGGATCATTCGGGTCCTCGATGAGCAGCTCGACATTGAAATGTCGTCCCTCGCCACCGAGCACCTGGATCTTTGCGTTGACCGGCACTGTGTTCCTCACGAAAGCGATCGGGCTCACCGCAAGATCTTCGACGGCGATGTCGAGTCCGGCTTCGGCAATGTCGGACTCGCCGAGCGGTACGGGGAACAGTGCGATCTGCAGTTCCCCCAGTTTGCGCGCCACCGTCCGCGGCGCGTCGGAATCGAATGGCGGTGCGACTCGCTGAGCCCCATCGGTCAGCAGGATGATGCCGACCGTTCGATTGCCTTGCGATTCGCGTTCAAGAGCCGCAAGCACGTTTCCGAACGCGCTCATCTTTCCCGGAGCTTCAGACGTTGCCTCGTCGACTGGTCGGATGTCGTTGTCAAAGTCGAACAGCCGGACGTCCAGTTTCAACTCGTCCCGAAGCTGCGTGAACCGATCGACGTTGGATTGCAGTAACCGAACCAGAGCCTCCCGTCGCGTGACTCCGCCGGGCCCATCTGGCGTGGTCATGCTGCGGCTGCTATCCCCGGCAACCAGCAGAACAGCCGACTTCGTGTCCGTTTCGACGAACTGCACTTCCGGGCGGAGCATTGCAAACACGAGCAGGAGTGCCGCCGCCAATCGTGCACCGATCAACATGCGACGGGTTCGCACGGGCAAATGGCGGACGCGCGGCGGGTACGTCAGAAGAACCAGACCCAGGAGCCCGGTCGCTGCCAGGACAACCACGGGCCAGCTCCAGACGGCATCAAGAGCGAATCGAGTTTCCACAGAATCCGATCAGTCGGGGGTATCGAAGTGCCTAATGAATTCTGCTGGCCGATCCACCGCCTCGCAAGACCGCCGTCATTCGATGGTTCGTCAGACGGCAGGCTCTCGGTCATTCGGCGTTCAGAATGGCAATTCCGGACTTCTGCCGAAATAGGCAAACGTTGGTTGACCTGCCATTTCGGGCCGACCATAATCGCGATACGTCTCAAATGACCTATCTGACGCACTCTGCCGTCATCTCAACTGGGTTTCTCTACCCGCGTTTTGCACATCTTCTTTTTCACCCATGTCACGATCTTCCAATGCGCGGCTTACGCAAGCCATAGCTCTGCACCTTCGTACCACTTCGTTTTGTGTGCGCCGTTCAGCAAATCCAATTCATGTCACTTCAACCGGTCTCTGTTCTGAGCCCGGTTCGTTCACATCGCTTGCGGATTCCGCTCTCTCGAAAGCAGCTCGAATTGAAAGCTGCGATCGATTGAAGAATTCAACACCTCTCAGCGATTCACTTCCTCAAGCCTCTCAGAGGTCCATGAAATGATCAGTCCCATGACCGAAGTCGAGAGTGATGCCGCGGCCACCGGCCTGTCCAGTGAACTGGAAAAAGACCTCGTTCAGACATTCAAACTGCTCTCCGACGGAACTCGACTGCGCATCCTGATGCACCTCGTGCGTGAAGGAGAACTTCATGTGACCGCTCTGTGTGCCCGACTGCAGCAAAGCCAGCCGGCCGTCAGTCATCACCTGGCCCTCTTGCGCGACTCAGGTCTGATCGTTCCTCGTCGCGACGGTAAGCACAACTTTTACTCGGTCAAGCGTGAGCACTTTCACCGCATCGTAGGCGAGCTGTTCAGCACGATCCTCGACGACACTGACGAGGCCCTTCGCATCAACGATTTCGTGTTGCAGCAGGATCGCTCAGTAACCCATTCCGACTGAATGCGTTTTGTTGGACGCGCAGCGAACGGGCACTATCAGCCCCGTCGAGGTCTGAGAGTCACAACTCGGGGAATGTGGTCCGCAGATCAAGCGAGTCGCCGGTTTCCTTCTGCAGTTCGAGCAATCGGGCAAACAGTTGCTTTGCGACCGGACGCAGTTCCTTCCGAGCGTACAAGTCCGTCAGCTCTTCCGGATCGTCAGCCAGGTTGTACAGAATTGCGTGCTTAGCCGCCGGGTACAGAATCAGCTTGTGATCGCCGTGCGTGATCATCCTCTGAGCCTGCAGATACGCGCCGTAAATAGACTCGTACCCCGGCTTCGACGCGTCCTTGATCCGCGGCAGCAGACTCTGGAACTGCACATACTCGGGCCGCTCGGCACCGGCGAGTTCAAGGGACGTCGCCATGATGTCCTGCAGATAAACGGACGCGTCACGTTTCTCACTGGCAGGCACATCCGGTCCGACCACCATCATGGGCACGCGGACGGAATGATCGAACAGGTTCTGCTTGCCCATCAGACCGTGCCGGCCGACCGCCAGTCCGTGATCCGCACTGAAAAAGATGTACGTGTTGTCGGCCTGTCCCGACTTCTCCAGCGCGTCGAGGACACGACCGATCTGGTCATCCATGTGCGTGATGATCGCGTAGTACTCCTGCCGGTTGACCTTCACGGAGTATTCCGTGCGAGGAAACGGAGCGAGTTTCTCATCACGCAGTTTCCGACCCGATGCCATGGCTTCGTTAAATGGATACTCAGGTACAAAACTTCGCGGCATACTGATCTTCTCAAGCGGATATCGATCAACGTACTCCTTTGGCGACTGCCTCGGATCGTGTGGAGCATTGAAAGCGATGTACATGAAGAACGGATTGTCGCTCTGTTTCGCCATGTCGAGGTATTCGATGGCGTCATCGCCAACGATTTCGCTCCAGTGCTTGCCGCCCTTCCAGAAGCCTCCGAACTGAGGATCCCACGGCGTCCACTTCAGCGGCTGTCCGTCGATCGGACGGTTGTATCCCGCGGGTGTCTGATTGGGCATGCCGGGGCGGACATTGTGAGCGACCTGGAATGCCTTCGTCGCATCCGCCCGAATGTGCCACTTGCCAGTGAAGTAAGTGTCATACCCCGCGGCCTGCATGAGCTGAGGCCACATGCGCCCTTTTTCGAGATATCGCTTCGACGTCTCGCGATAGTCCTTCTCCGCATTCCACAGAAACTTGCCGGTGATGAGCATCGTCCGACTGGCAACACAAACCGCCCCGCTCCACGACCCCATGTTGTACGCCCGAGTGAACGTCGTCCCGCGCTTCACCAGCCGATCGAGATTTGGCGTCTGAATCTCGTCATTGCCCAGCGAGTGAATCGTGTCAAACGCCTGATCGTCAGCAAAGATAAACAGGATGTTCGGTTTGTCAGCGGCGGAAGAAGATCGACTCACACCCAGAACAGCGGCAACCAGAACAACAGCATGCGTGATAACTCGAAGCACGGAAGATCCCCCGAGAACTGAAAGTGAGCGATTCAGAAGACGGGAATTCTGTCGAGTAGCGTCTCGATCGCAAGGCAGCCCCATCACGTGAGGGGAACCGGCTGCCCACACGACCAGCGTTCCATCCAGCAGTCAGAAATCACTTGCGAATGTCCTGTGCTGGTGGCCCGGTTTGAAGACTCGCTATCATCGCACTGTTGTTGTGTTCACAGCGAGTACGCAGCAGCACGCATTCCACGAGAGCAGCGTGAAGCTCGCGGTGATTCTTCATCAGTACGCACGGCAGTCAGGGGTGGCACATGTTGGAATTGCTCGCCGTGTGGGGAGTCGGTCAGGCAGGCTGGTCGGTCTTTCGTCCGATCCTGGAGGACCTGGCGAAGGACATCGCCAAAGACGCGGCGAAAAGCTACGTCGGGCAGTGCTTCAAGAACGTCTATTCGGTCATCCACCGCGAGACGCGAATGATGTCCGTTACGTAACACTGATCCACTTTGTGTAGACGATCCCATAACGGAAATTCTGGCATGCCGCTCTCTCCCCGCACAACTTACACCTACCACGTCTTTCTCGCATCGCCGGGTGATGTCGGCGACGAACGCCAGCACGTCCGACAGTTCTTCGAGCGGTATAACCGCCACCACGCGCGTCAGTGGAACGTGCGATTCGAGGTGATCGATTGGGAAAACAATTCCTCGATCGGTGTGGGACGTCCGCAGGAACTGATCACGCAACAAACGCTGAAAAAGTACAAAGATTCGCTCGCATTGGTCGTCGGGATCATGAATCAACGGTTTGGCACGCAGACGGGGATAGCGGAATCGGGCACCGAAGAGGAATTCGACACGGCACTCGCCTGGCATCGGGAAAACGACGGCTGGCCGGAGATCAAATGGTACTTCCGCACTGTGGAAGAACTTAAGCTGTCGGCCGATCGCGAGAAGCGGAACGCGGCCCTTGAGCAATGGGACAAAGTCGAAGCCTTCCGCCACCGAATGCAGGACCTGGACAACCCGGTGTTCTACACCGAGTACCCCGGCACCGACGGGTTTCGTGACGTGCTTGAGAACGACTTGAACGTCTGGCTGGCCGACGAGTCCAGGCCGTGGGTTGTCGAGCGACCGGTGTCAGTGAAACGCCCAACCAGTTCGATGTCGCCGCCGACGAAATACTACGAGAACGTCGATCGCGACTTTCGCCGCCTGGACATTGCCGGGATCGACAACGATCGGACGTTCGAGATTCCGCTCAGCGAGATCTACGTACGGCTGCGCGTCATGTTCGACGAAGACGCGACGGAAGAGACCGAAGAGTATGATTCCGGTGCAATCGATATTCAGACCGCCCTGTTGCAGTACAACAAGTTGGTGATCGTCGGTGATCCGGGCAGCGGAAAATCGACGTTCCTGAAGTACATCGCCTTGATGCTCGCCCGTTCGGTGTTGCAGGACGATCCAGGCATCGCGCGCGAGAAACTCTGCCTTGAGGAACCATTGCCGGTTCCGATCTTCCTGTCCTGTTGGGACCTGGCGGATTTCCTGAAGCATCGCGAAGAAGTGCGTGTGGTCGCGCTACTCGAATTCATCGCAGACCGTCTCACTGCCTCCGAATTTTCGATCACGGCGGAGGATGTGGAAAAGTTGCTCGCTTCAGGCGGTTGTTGCCTGCTGTTCGATGGCCTCGACGAAGTGCCCAGCGACGCGGGGCGGGCGGCGGTCAGCCGAATGCTGGAGGACTGCATTGATCGTTATGGGGACAATCGCTTCGTAGTCACTTCTCGCATTCGAGCGTACACCGGCGATGCAATCCTCAAGGGCCAATTCACGCGTTGTGATATCCAACCCTTCGATGCCAACGACCGCGCGGAGTTCATTCGCAACTGGGTGGCGTTGTTGTTTCGCGTGTCGCCGGGCGATGTCGAGACCGCGGGAACGGACGCTGCGCGAGAATTTACGAGTCTTGCTAATGGCGTCGAAGCCAGCGACCGCATTCGTCCGCTGGCGGTGAACCCCTTGCTGTTGACGGTGATCGCCATCGTGCACTGGAATCGCAGACGCCTGCCGGAACAGCGAGTCGACCTGTACGACGAATGTATCGACGTTTTGCTGGGCCAGCGCAAGGAAGCCGAGCACATCCAGATCGGTCGCAAAACCGACATGTTGGACGACGCGCGTGAAGAGCAGACGCATGAAGAACGCGCCTGGGTCCGCAAACGGTTCGCCGAAATCGCGTTGCAAATCCTGAGCCTGGACGGCGAAGACGACGAAGCATCCAAAGCACAGGTGATTAAGCTTCTTGTCCCTCGGTTCCTCGACCAAGGTGCGGCAAACGCCGAGCAGGCCGCGGCCCGCGCGGAGCGATTTCTTGAGCGACAGGAATTACGCAGCGGGCTGCTGGTCAGCCGGCGTGCCCACAGTTACCGCTTCGTTCACCTCACATTTCAGGAATACCTGGCCGCGTGGCAGCTGTCGAATATGGATTTCGACACGGTGACTGCAGTCATTCAGCCCGGACTGCGGCTGGCCAAGTGGTTCGAGACGTTGCAATTGCTGGGTGCTCAATGGGCCATCGGATCGGACGACAAGGCCGACCGCTACATCGCATGGCTGTTGAGCGAACGAGGAACCACGATCACGGATCAGGCTCCGGTCGTCGCCCTATGTTCCAACATCGTGAAGGACATCAGCGGCGTCACGGAACTGCAAATGGAGACACGCAAGAGCTTTTCTGAGGCTGTTGAAGCAACACTGGACGCTTTCCGGAAACGTTCTGGTGTGCCACAGAACACGCAACTCGAAATCCTCGAAGCTCTGGGCCAACTCGGTGCTGCCGTCAAGTCGCATTTGATAGACGCGACCAAAGCCGGCGCGTTCCAAGTGCGGCGACGAGCGATCCAAATGCTGCTGCCACACCTTTCGGATGACGAACTGTTTGGCATGACCCATCTCGTAAAAGACCAGAGTCAGGAACCCATCAGGACTTATTTGCGGGCGCTGCTCGAACGCAACCGCACTCGAGCAATAAAGTTCCTTTCGGGGCTATCGACGGTTTGGAAGATGGCCGAAGGAACGTTGACTGTCTCCGAGGGTTGCCTTAGTGATGATGATGCACTGTCAAGAACCTTGCTTGCAATCCGAGCGGTAAACCAGAATTACTACAGCCGTCGCATCGCGCTTGAGACGTTGGCCGAGAAGTGGCCGGACGAGACCACGCGCGAACTGCTCGCCCAACGGGCCGCACAGGATGACAACGTCGACATCCGCGTCGCCGCGCTGAAGTTTTTGATCAAGAAGTGGTCGGACGAAACCACGCACAAACTGATCGCCCAGTGGGCCGTCCAAGATGACAGTTTTTCTGTCCGAAGCACCGCGCTTGAGGCTTTGGCCGAGAAGTGGCCGGACGAGACCACGCGCGAACTGCTCGCCGTCCAGGATGACAACGCGTATGCGCGCACTGCCGCGC
>Ga0114999_10000498_pt1 | contig 58662 bp, 46 predicted proteins | sample ArcticOcean_MG_C_3_FD_89820 | JGI IMG/M metagenome (GOLD analysis project Ga0114999, IMG submission 89820) | Marine microbial communities from western Arctic Ocean - ArcticOcean_MG_CB8_126 | ecosystem: Environmental > Aquatic > Marine > Oceanic | place: Arctic Ocean: Canada Basin | collected...
CAGCAAAAGATGGTCTTTAATGAACAGGGTATTCCCTTACCCATGATCGAACGGCCCAGTGTCGTTTATCAAAAGCTATTCGGTCTCCCAGCCGATGTGGATCGCACCGAATATTTATTGAAGAGTGGAAACAGCTCTCTCGATAAGGTTACCAGTGAAGCAAGGCAGTTGCAGAATCGAGTAAGCACTGACGACAAACATAAGCTCGAAGAGTATTTTAGTTCCGTCCGTGATCTTGAAAAACGGATGGCACGTCAGCTCAAAGGATTGCACGAACCTCGCCCAGATGTTAATTATCAACTCCCCGAGCACGATCCGATCGCTCCCACTTTGATGCTGGAAAACCAAGCGCTCATGTATGATCTGATTGCCTTGGCTCTGGAAACCGATTCCACCCGGGTTATCACTATGATGCTGCCTGGCTTGGGACAGGTTTTCACCATCAAAGGAGAAATGCTTTCCGCCGGATATCACGCTCTTTCCCACCACGGGAACAATCCGAGTATGATCACCGACTTGATCAAGATTGAGAGTCTGCACATGAAACTGTTTGCCGGTTTTATTGATCAGTTGAAGACCAAGAAGGATGCTGAAGATAATCCACTCATCGACTCCACTTTCGTTATGTGGGGCGCGGGTATGGGAGACTCAAGTCGTCACTCAAACGCCAATTTACCCATCCTTCTAGCCGGTGGCGGGCTGAAGCATGGCAGCCATCATGCCTTTGATAGGGACGACTCTAGCGCACCTTTGCTTGGTGATCTGTATATTACCATGTTGCAGCAACTTGGCCTAGAGAAGGACAGTTTTTCCAATGCCAGTCACAACATGAATCAATATCTGATTTAGGTAATCGGTGATGAAACATTGGATAGGCAATGGTATCCCGATATGCCTGCTGGTTACAGGAATGTCTCTCTACGGAGCGACACCCATTCCTGAACGCTCATTTCAAATCCTGGATAACTACTGCCTGAGCTGCCACGATGAAGTGGAGTTCAAAGGAGAGATCAATCTGGATACCCAGGCTATCCAATGGACGGATCCCGAAAACATTCATCTTTGGGAGCGAGTTATCAAAATGGTTGAGCAAGGCGAAATGCCGCCCAAGAAAAAGAAACAACCCACCCAAGCCGAACGAAGCGAATTAGCAAGTTGGCTGGACGAAAAGTTGTCTGAGCACAGTCCCATAGGTGGGACGGCCATTAGAAGACTCAACCGCCGGGAATTCCTACATTCATTAAACGATCTATTTGATATTAACTATGAGCTCCCCAGTGGGTTTCCCCAGGATAATGAGGCCAATGGCTTCGATAATCAGGCCGAAGCTCTCGCTCTTTCGGGACCGTTGCTTGAATCATACTCAAGGGTTGCCACCGACCTTGCAGAAAAGTTGTTTCCCCCACCTCGTAAAACTTTCGAAGTGGATACAACAGAGATTCCGGCCAAAGATTTCACCTATGCGTATTCATCCGGCTTGTTAAAAGAAAATGCCATGCGGCTGGTCAGCAACACGCATCAGCTGGCCCATAGCGCCTCATGGCCAACTCATTTTGAAGCCAAGGCTACTGGGATTTATCAATTAACCATCGATCTCTCGGCCCTAAACCCTCCGGAGGGAATAACCACTATTGCCAATGTTTACGCGGTAGTTGCTGACGATGCGCCTCAACGAGACGTACATGAGCTGAGACTCCTGGGAAACTTTAAAGTCGAGTCCATTCATGGGCAACGGTTTCAAACTGAGGTGCTTCTGGAAAAGGGAGAGACACTAGCCTTCCACTACGCCAACGGGATGATCAGCGAGGATCCAGAACATCTCGCAGCCTACATTTATCCCTTACTGAAAGCAGATCCAGCATTAGCAGCAGCATTCAAACAGGCAGGAGGGGAAGTTGCCCGAGGTCGCATTGGTTTGGAACACGTTTACTCATTGATCGAAGCCGGTGAGCTTCCGCCCCCACCGGTCGGAGAGGAATTCGATGAACTTGTCACCAAAATGAGTCGTGACAAACGTTCCATCGCAGAAACGCTCTCCTACAAATTATTTGAGGAGGGTCCTGCCTTGGAAATCCTGAACGTAGCAGTAAAAGGTCCGCTCACCTTAGAATACGGTCAGGAGGATCATTACTGGAAGGAGAGAACAGAAAAATTATTGGGGGAAACGAAAGGGAATTCCGAATCCGCCCGGGTCCGTGCCTTTCTAAAAAGTTTTCTGACCACCGCCTTTCGTCGACCGGCAGGAAAGTCAGATATAGAGGAATACCGGCAACTTATTTTTGATGAAAAGATAGCTCGAGGACGTATCGAGGATGGTTATCACCTGGCCATTCGATCGGTTTTGACTTCCCCTAAATTTTTGTACCGAGGATTCAATGACGGAAAACTGGACAGCTTTGACCTCGCCTCAAGGTTATCATTCTTCCTCACCTCCCGGCCACCAGACAAGCAGCTTGATAAGGTTGCTAGAAACGGATCTCTTTTGAACCCAGATGAACTGGAAAAACAAACCAGGCGACTCATTGGTACTTCAAGATCCAATACGTTCTTGGAAAGCTTCCTTGGCCAGTGGTTGGACTTGAACGAGTTGGAAAACCTGGTGCCGGACGCCAATCTTTTCGAGAAACCCAAAGACTTTAAATACACCGACGCCGAGAAGAATGCCTACATCCAGGAAGCTCATCTGGTCTTCAGAGAGATACTAGACAAAAACCGACCACTCGAGGATTTTATCGATCCGGACTTTACCTACACGACGGGTGCTGTGGGTCGCTTCATCTACGTCTTCCCAGAGTTTAAACAGAGCCGAAAAAATGATAATAAGAAAATGGTTCGCGTCTCACTCGAACCCGGAGGTCGTTTTGGCGGACTCTTAGGGATGGCGGGAATAATGACCGCAACAGCCAATGGCGTGGATACCCAGGCGGTGCTTCGCGGCGTATGGGTATTGGAGAATATCTTAGGAGACCCCCCTCCTCCACCTCCAGGCGCGGTCCCGGCACTTACACCAGACACTAGCAAAGCAGTTACTCCTAGAGAGATGCTCGCGGCCCATACGACCGAGGTTTCGTGCGCCGGTTGTCACAAAAAGATCGATCCGGTAGGCTTTGTCCTAGAATCATTTGATCCTGTTGGTCGGTGGAGAACACAGTATCCTGCACCAAGAAGTTCCAATAAAAAGGATAAGAAAATGGGACTGCCCGTTGAAACAGATGGAAAACTAACCGACGGGACTGTGCTGAACGATGTCACCGATCTGAAGGCCTACCTAAGAAAAGATATTTCTCCTTTTTCTGAATGTATTTCTGAGAAGTTGCTCACCTATGCCACTGGTCGGGAAATGAGTTACAGTGAACATAAACTGATCCGAGAGATCGTGGAGAAAAACCAGAACAACGGGGGAGGCTTTCAGGATCTAATATTGGCGCTGGTGAATTCGGAGAGTTTTAGGACAAAGTAGAACCGACCTACTTTTTCAATCAAATCTTTCACGAAGCTTCTTTATAACTTGGAGATTCGTTAATGCGATTTCCGAAAAGTTATTGGAAATGCGGTTCTCTTTTCTTACTCGCTCCCAAAACTCAAGCGCACTCGCAGCTGCACTTCTCCAGATTTCAATATCCTGGGGAAGTGGTGGCTTTGGTTTAGGCTCTTGATGAACAATCTCTCCGGTGCTAGTTGGCCGATAGCGCATGGGAAGCATGTCGTAGCATGGAGCCAATTCAAATGCCCCTTGACCGTCCAATAACAATGAAATGTTACCATAGTGCATCTCATCGTTTCCGATTAGGTTTCCGTACCACCACAACCACTTAAGGCAACGAGCATCCCGAACAGAAATCAATTTATCATTCGAAAGACGATCGGCAGCCGCCGTCCAAGGAGTATCTGCCTTCCCATAGAACGCACCATCCAAGGCAGACAACGAAACCACAAATCTCCTTCCTGAATCTCCAACCCTGTCAAAGCGTTCAGATTCCAGAAATATCCTTCCTTTGAGGGGAAATATACGGTTCTTAGCTACAGCAACACTTGTAACATTAATCGATTCTGAAGCCAATTGTTCGGAGATTAATAAATCGCGCCAACGTTTATCGGAAGGGCTATCTGTCTGACCTGAAAACTTCACGACAACATGACCAACATCCTCTTCTTTGATGTAGGCAGTAAACTTCGGCTGCTCTCCTCCTGCCGAGGAACGAGGAAACTCTCCGTTTAGAGATTGGAGCGCAAGTTCAGGGTACCGAAACTCACGACTACTTTCAGATTCTGCATCATTTATGAACGCAGTTTGAGCCTTTTCAAGAGCCTCATCCCCCAAAATAAATGACCCAGGAAAGTCATACCCATTTCGAAGAGCAGCAGCTATCACGTCATCAGCAGCCCAATTTCCAGGATCAGGTGGTAAGCCTATTTGTAAAGAGATCGTCTGGGCGAAATTTCGCCCAAGAAATCCTTGAGGTCGAAGTGTGTCCAAAAACCAGGGAAGATCAGGATAAAGCCCGTCAGAAAATTCACCAAAATTAACTGATCCGTACTCAGGCTCAGGTATGAATGCCCATTCTCTTTGATGCAACGCAACCAACTGGCCCGCCAATTCAGGCAGGCCTCGCTCGTTAATTGAATAAAGCGGCCAACGATCGCCCTCACGTCCGATGTCCCTTGATAGAGCGTATCGAGAAGATCTAGCCTTCCCAAAGACAATGACCCTCCTCCCAAGCTCCTTAATAGCAAGGGAAATACTAGCTTGGCTAAGTCCAAGTGAACGCGATAAGCCAACTGCCTTGGAAACACCAGATACTTCAAGTTCCCTCGATATCAAAGATGCTCGATTAGTTGTCATATTTTAATAGATAAGTAATAGATATTATTAAACTAACCTATTGTGGGTCAATTGAATAAAATTTATCTGTTATTTACTAATAATAGATATATCACGTGAAATCTAACAACAAAACCGTGAAATCTAGGGCAGATGAAGCCGAAGATCAATTTTCTCTACTTATCTCCCTCATAATTTGGATCATAGGAATACCGCTCACAGCGGCCGTTTCCCGTAAGTCCTCATACTCAGCCTTAATGCGGGTCTTCCCTGAAGGAGTTGTCACGCGCTTGGCTTTTATAGGGCCGTATTTGGATTCCAAAGACACCGACTTTCGTTCCAACTCTTTTCGTTCTACTGAGTAGTACCGAACTCCAATCGTCGTTGTGTTCTCTAAAATATAATCACACACGGCTTCGCGGGTTTCGACCGAGGTCAACGCTGACAGTTTCAATCCGGGCCGCCCTTTCTTCATCGTCACCGAAGTGAGCGTAAAGTCTATGGCTCCAATTGCCAACAATCCGGTTTGAAAGTGTTCGCCAAGCAGCTCGGGTGAGCAGTCGTCCAAATTAGTTTCAACGACGCAAAGCGCTTTTTTGGTCTGGGTGGCTTCAGCAACCAAAGAAAGACGAACCACATTCGGCCCGATAAAGTCTTTCTGGCCAGGACCGTACGCAATTTTGGAAACCTTGAAAGCAGGGACTGAAAACTCAGGTTTCAAGAAACGGAGAATCGCGGCGCCCGTCGGGGTCACACGCTCTCCTTCTTCATTCCCCTTGAAGCTGGGAAGTCCTTCAAGCAACAGAGCAGTCGCAGGGGCCGGAACCGGAAGTAGACCATGTTGCGTTTTCACCATTCCAAATCCAACACAAATCGGATCGGAAAATGTTTTTCCCACACCGAGCTTATCGAGAAGCACTGCGCAGCCAACTATGTCGATAATCGAGTCCACTCCGCTTATCTCGTGAAAGTGAATTTCCTCGATCGGGATATCATGCACACTCGATTCCGCCTCACCAATTTCCTGGAAGATGCCTTTCGCAATAGTTTTGGCACCATCCGAAATGTGTCCGTGATCAATCAGCTTAACAATATCACTCAGATGCCGTCCGTGACCATGATTGTGTGTATGCCCATGATCGTGTGAGTGTCCATGATCGTGCGAATGGTGGTGTTCTTGATCAGAATTGAGATCAATCACTTTGACGTGCTTGCAAACGATGCCGTTCTTTTCGAGCTCGTTGATCTCAACCTTTCCATCGTGCAGATGGAGCTTATCAGGTAACGCTTGAATCTCTTCATAACCATCGGTTAGGCCACAGAGGGCGCTGAGCAACATGTCTCCGGCAAGGCCAGAAAAGGGTTCCACATAAAGAGTGCTCATGACTGATTCTTAAGAAGCTGAATTATCCGGTAGGCAGCCATCGCAGCTCCATAACCGTTGTCGATATTCGTCACTGTAATTCCGTTAGCGCAACTAGAAAGCATAGCGTGCAAGGCCGAGTGGCCTCCTTCCGCCACGCCATAGCCCACACTGGTAGGCACAGCGATGATCGGTTGCTTAAGCAAGCCACCGACCACACTCGGTAAAGCTCCTTCAAATCCAGCAACCACAATCAATACTTTAAACTTTTTGAGATCATCTAACCGACTGAGCAGGCGATGAATTCCAGCCACACCCACATCGTTGATGCAGACAGCTGGTTCACCTAATAGGTTAAGCGTATACACCGCCTCGTTTACCGCAAAGAGGTCCGAGCTACCTGCACATATAATTCCGATCTGTGCCGCAGATTCATCAAGCTCATTTTTTTGAAGCAGGAAGGATCCAGACAATTCATCAAAAAATGCGTCAGGAAATTTTTTAAGCAGAGCTTCCCCTTTTTCAGGCTGCAACCGGGAAGCCAATGCATTTTTTCCTTCGGCTTGATAATCACTCAGTATGCTTGTGAGCATCTCGACAGACTTTGACTGTCCGTAGACCACTTCCGGGAAACCTAATCGGTTTCCCCGGTCCATATCCAGGTTGTATTCATCCATGGGATACCAATGCACGATTCAATTTCCCGCTGACAAACCCTTCGGTATCGATAGTCGCGGTATCAAAGCCAATATCTCCAAAGGCTTTCTGAATCTGATGTTTGAAGGGACGCAGTGTCTCCAAAGTACCAGACGGCACCTCGATACGTGCCTCGGAACCAAAATGCCTGACCCGGACCTCATCAAAACCGAGCTCGTTAAGAAAGGTCTCCGCTGCTTCGATTTGCTGAAGTTTTTCCGCCGTCACTTCCTGTCCGTAAGGTATACGTGAACTAAGACACGGGCTCGCCGGCTTGTCCCATACAGGAAGATTGAAATGTTTAGCGAGAAGACGCACTTCGTTCTTGGTTATTCCGCAATCAGACAACGGCGAATAAACGCCATGGTTGTTTGCCGCCTGAAGCCCAGGACGATAATCCCCATGATCATCAAGGTTGGTCCCATTCAAAACATAGTAACCGGGATACTCAGGGCGAATGTTCTCCATCGTGCTATAAAGGGTATCCTTACAGAAGAAGCACCGATTGCTCGGATTACTGGCGTAGTTTGGATTGTTTAGCTCACCGGTGTTAATTACGCGCAATTGAATGCTGAACTGCTCACAGAAATCTTGGGCGATCTTCAAGTCTCTCCGTTTAAGACTTGGCGAATCAGCAATTACACCAACGCCTTTTTCTCCCAGAAATTTGTTTGAAAGAAACAAGACCAATGCAGAGTCAACGCCTCCGGAGAAGGCGGTCAGGCTTCCTTCCACTGGGTTGAACCAGGCTTGAAGCCTTGTCAGCGAATCCTCGACTTTGAGCATAGAATTTATCTCTGGCGAACTCGCTGTGCCAAGTAGCTTCCACCTAAAACCGCTCCTATAGCCGCAGCGACCAGCCAGGTGGTCATAAAGGCGTTTTCGCCATGAGGATGGATATGAACGACTTGAGACGAATGCGCCAGAGCGGCATTGGCTAAGGTAAGAAAAGCGAGAATGGAAATGCTGAGAACTTTTTTCATATCAAATAGATAGGTCAGTATTCAGGGGATTGAGCAAATTTCCAGTCAATTGAGGTAAGAAAATCGACTAAAACTGAATTGAACCAGCAAACTCGGGTCTGGCAATACAAGATTGAGCTTACCTCGTTCGCTTCTTTTCCAAATAGAAGAGTTGTCCACAAGCTCAGATCCGACCTAAGCTCTCCAATTCTTTTCAATCAAATCCATGAATTACTTCAAGCTTACCCTTCTGTTTCTTTTCGCGTTTCTGACCTTCTCGATTTCGATAATCGCAGCAGAAAAGCCGAACTTTGTATTCTTTATAACCGACGATATTTCGGCGGATGATCTAGGAGCCTATGGAAGCACAGTCGCTAAAACGCCAAATCTCGACCGCATCGCTGCAGAAGGTTTGGTTTTCGACAAGGCCTATTTGACGACCAGTAGCTGCAGTCCCAGCCGGTGCAGTATTATTACCGGCCGATACCCCCATAATACCGGAGCTCCAGAACTGCACCTCCCGCTACCTGAGAACCAGGTCACGTTTGTGCAGGAATTGAAGGATTCTGGTTACTACACTGTGATTTCTGGGAAAAACCACATGAACGATCCGGGCAAGATCGGTTTTATTACAGGAAGCGATGGTGGAAAGCCTTCCGGAAGTGAGGACTGGGTTCAGCAATTGAAAGACCGCCCCAAGGATAAACCATTTTTCGTCTGGTTTGGCTCCTATGATGCCCACCGCGATTGGCAGATGGATGAACACTCACCCGCCTACGATCCAGATGAGATAGAGGTACCGCCCTTTATGTATGATGGCCCACGCACGCGGCAGGATCTAGCAGAGTATTTTAGCGAAGTAAGCCGCACCGATTATTACACAGGCCAACTGATCGCCGAACTGGAAAGACAAGGAATCGCAGACAATACCTACTTTGTTTATACTGCAGATAACGGACGTCCGTTCCCACGAAGTAAATCCCGGCTATATGACAGCGGTATCAAAACACCACTCATCGTTTGGAGACCTGGAACCATAAAACCCGGTCGAACCGATGCATTAATCAGTGTGATTGATTACGCACCCACATTCCTGGAATTGGCTGGGGTGAAAAAAGGACCTACTTTCCAAGGCGTAAGCTTGGTTCCTTTGCTGGATAATCCCAAAGCGAAAGTCCGGGATTACAGCTTCTCTGAACACAATTGGCATGTCTATGCCGCCCATGAACGGATGGTACGCCACGGAAATTGGATGTTAATCCGGAACAACTTTAACCACAAACAGGCTCTCTCTACGGAAAGCGATGACTGGCATTACCCAGCAGCCATGGAATTGTGGGATATGTACCGCGCAGGCAAAACCTTCCCCTGGCAGGAAGACACACCCCAAGTCCCCCGGCCAAGGATGGAGCTGTTTCACGTAGCAGCTGACCCCCACCAGATGACCAACCTGGCCGGTCAACCAGAGTATAAAGCAATCGAAAGGAAACTCACCGCTGTGCTTGATCAATGGTCGATAGAGACAGGTGACAACATCCCCGCGTCCCCCACTCCCGATCGCCCCAAAGGGCCACGGCGCGACCAGGATGTTCGAGGCGAGCTTCCAGGAGAAGTAACCGGGGCGAATAAGATCAACAACTCCGGGCCGATTTTGGAGGGTTAAGGTAGGGACGGATTCGCCATGAGTATAGCAATATTACTGAATATCTATATCGGACTAGGATTTTTGGGGCTGCTTCCCAAAGCACTCATTTTGAATATCCATACATACTGGGTAGCGGCCCTTGTGAATGGAACCTTTATCGTTCTTGCCTACACGATAAGTAGGATCCGCAACGTAAGACCTGCCAATCTGGAAGGCCTCACTGTTTGGAATTCTAAAAAGTAACGAAACATTCAAAAGCGGTTTTTTAGTTTTCCCGTTTTACAGGCGTTGAGGATCGCTATCTAATTCAAGCCTTTCCAAAAATGCATACTCGAATAGCTCTCCTCTTTGTTCTGCTTCTGGCAGGATGTATTCCAACTTTTGGGGCTGATCGTCCCAACATCCTTTGGATTTCCACAGAGGACCATGGGCCGCATTTGGGTAGCTATGGAGACGAGTATGCGACCACGCCAAACCTGGATGCCTTTGCGAAGCGTGCGTTTCGTTACACTAAGGCCAGCTCAAATGTCCCCGTTTGTGCGCCTGCCAGAACTACGATCATTTCCGGCATGTACCCCCCTTCAACCGGTAGCCACCACATGCGCTCCCGCGTGCCGACTCCCGATTGGCTGACATTTTACCCTGTTTATCTGCAAGAAGCCGGCTACTACACGAGCAACAATTCGAAGGAGGACTACAACCTAACAACGGATGACAAGGGCTGGGATGAGTCATCACCCAAGGCACATTGGGGAAATGCCCCGAAAGGAAAACCGTTTTTCTCCATCTTTAATTACACAAAGACTCACGAAAGTCAGATCCGAAACGACAACGCAAACCCCCACCACGACCCTGCCAAAGCCCCCCTCCCTCCTTACCATCCTGACACAATTGAAGTTCGTAAGGACTGGGCTCAATACTACGACCGATTATCTGAAGCGGACGACTATTTCGCCATGCGGATGAAGGAGTTGGAAGAAGCTGGTCTGGCAGACGACACTATCGTTTGGTACTGGGCGGATCACGGATCCGGCATGCCGCGCAGCAAACGCTACGCGGGTTGGAGTGGCTTACACGTACCTTTGATTGTTCATTTTCCAGACAAATGGAAACACCTGGCTCCTAAAGGATATGCTGAAGGAAAAACCACCGATCGCCTGGTTGGTTTCATCGACTTTCCCGCAACCTTACTTTCGTTGGCCGGGGTAACGATTCCTGAGTACTACCACGGCAACGCCTTCGCCGGTGAGCAACAAACCAAGGATCCGCAATACTCCTTCGGGTTTCGTGGACGAATGGATGAGCGGCCGGATTCAAGCAGAATGATCACCGATGGCCGATACTACCTAATACGTAACCACTACACGCACATTCCCCATGGTCAGTATGTTCTTTATCAACAAAGAACACCTACCACCGCAGTTTGGAATCAAATGTTTAAGGACGGAAAGCTAAACGACATACAGTCCCAGTTTTGGAAACCACATCCACGTGAAGAATTATTCGACCTGGAAAATGATTACCACAGCATCAACAATCTCGCGAATTCCAAAAAACACCAATCCATCAAAAGACGTCTGAATAAAGCGTTGGATAAACATCTTACACAAACCGCTGACTTAGGCTTTATTCCGGAACCGTTCATTCAGGCACTAGCCAAAGCAGGTGAAGGTATTTCGCCGGTGGCGTCAGGGCGATCCATGCTAAAAAATGCCCCGGACTTTGGAGTTTCTATTCTCAAGGAAATCGATTTGAGTAAGGACTTTGCAGCCAAGCTCAAGCATCCGTATTCGCCGGTTCGGTACTGGGCTCTCATGCAACTACTCGGATCCAATAACACGCCTGTCTATGCCTACCACGAACATCTGGTGGTTGAAGCATTAAAAGATCCGGAGCCATTTGTAGCGGTTGCAGCGGCGGAATGTTTAGGTAGCCTCACAGATAGGGAAGCCTATAAAAAAATTGCCGTAAAGACTCTGCTCGAATACGCAGCCTTTCCTGGAAACGAGCTGTTCCTAACAGTCCATGCCCTGAATGCGCTCGAACACCTCAAAGATCAAGGGATTAAGCTTCCGGACGAAGCTCGTAATTTGACACAGAAGCACGAGGACATTCCAAGATTCTTTGATTACTACCGACCGCAGGTGATTGAGCGTCTCTAATCACCACATCGATTTGATTGCTAGAGAATATTAACACAATTCTGTCGCTGAAAATGGTAGTCCGTACAGGTACAAACCGCCGTTCCCACGACGGCTCGCTCGGCGATCGAGCCCTACCCAAATCAGAAAAGTTGCGACTACTTATTTTTAACCTGCTCTAGTCTTCATCCCTCCAATTCTGAGTCAATGCCTTCCAGGTACTCGCCAGGTTCTTTTTGCCGTAGTAAATCCAGCGCACACGTAGCTTCACATCGAAGTCATCTCGATGGCTGTCCACTGGTAGTTTGGAAAACTTATGGGTCAGAATAAGTCCAAAATCAAAGTCTCCAGGTACCTGTTTTAGAAAATTGTTTTTCCTGGGGAACCACCCAATACCTGGAGAAACCTGATAGGCATCATCCTCGCCGCCATCGAATTGATCCGTCTGATATTCAAACTGCACGGAATAGCGCCATTCCCCATTAGGTGTGAAAATAAGCGCGGGGCTTGCAAGAAATGTGGACATCGGTGTCGGGCCAACATCAAAGCTATGAATCGGATTTTCGGTTATATAATCGTAACGCAGCTGATTTACGAACTGCCACTGAGGCAAAGAGGGAGGTTGATAAACAGTAACCACAAAGGGTTGGAAACGAAGAAATTGATCCCTCGGATCATCCGTAGGAATTTCTTCAAGGGAAGCGCTTGCTTTGACTCCAAAGGCCATCGCCCATTGATCATCAATAAAATTTCCCAAGCGGTGTTTGAACCCAAGGCCCGCAAATCCAAGACTGCTTTCCGACGGAGATTCAAACGGATTGGGAAGATAAGGCGTACTGGAAACAAATACCTCCGTTTTATTCGTCAATCCGTAACGAGCTTCGAGGGGAAATCTTAAATAGGTTTCATCGAGAATATCGCCGGCTTTCAGATTGTATCGAAAAGACCAACGGCCAGGTTTTGCCGTAATGGGTAACTCGTTTTCGAACAGCGTAGTAAAATAGCGGCGAGAAGTTACCTCATCATAGTTACTATAAAGAGGCGGAAGCTCAAACGCCTCTGCCTTTTCTGTCTCAGTAGCAGCATTTGAATTCGTCAGCAACCCGACCACAACCAGTAAGCCCAAACAAAATTCAGATTTAAGCCACTGGTTCGCTTGCGCCAAAGACCATTGGCACCGATGTGATATAAAACTTCTTTCCACGATCCTCTAACATTCGAAGGGAAGAAGTCGTAGTTGAATTCAAAATACCGAATTAAAACCCTTTTTACAAGTGGTCCTTAAGCCCTTAGGCGACAATAGTGGCTAATCTAATGCGTCGAAAGCGGCTTGCTGAAAGGCTTTGCGGATGGGTGAGTTGTCCCCATTATTAAATCCACGGCGCTGAATCATTAAGATGTATATCGTTTGGGTTACAGGGTCAGCCCAGCTTTGTGTGGCATAAGCTCCACCATGTCCGAAGGTGCCGGGCGACAGCATCGCCGTTACTCCTTGAGCTTCCTTCACAACCTGAAAGGCCAGCCCCCAACTCATTCCATCGGTAAATCCTGTTTTAATATCGCCTGTTTGAGTCCGCGTTAATTCCCGAACAGAGGCCTCAGACAAAATGCGCTGACCGTTGTATATGCCACCGTTCAACATCATCTGGTAAAAGCGTCGAAGGTCGTCGGCTGTTGAAAAAAGGCCTCCTCCCGGTTTAACCGTTCGCTCGGTATCCCACAGCTCACCAATCACAAAATGGACCTTTACCTCTCTGAGTTCTTTTACGTCTCCGTTTTTCAAATACGATTCGGCCAATCGCTCAACCTGATGCTCCGATGGGAAGAAAGTAGTGTCGGTCATTCCAAGAGGATTTAGGATACATTCCTGTAGAAAATCTTCAAATCGTTGTCCGGAGACTACTTCAACAATGCGCCCTACGGTGTTTGTCCCAGCGGTGCTGTATTTCCATCGACTGCCAGGTTCAAACTCCAAGGGCGCTTGGGATACTTGTGCGGTTAACTCAGCCAATGTAGTATGTCCTCTCGGTTCGTCCACGTTGGGTACTCCAGCTGTGTGAGTTAGAATATCAAATACCGTAATCTTTCTTGAAGGTCGCTTTAATGTCATCTCGTTGTCCGACTTTTCAGCGATCATCCATGAGTCTTTAAATTCCGGGAGATGTGTTTCGACCAGATCATCCACGCTTAGTTTACCTTCTTCGACCAAGATCATTAAAGCCGCTCCAGCCATTGGCTTTGTCATCGATGCAATCCAGAATAGATCCGTTTTCTGCATCTCACGGCCTGTTTTCAAATCGGAAACACCCATCGATTCAAAACTGACGATCTTGCCTTCTTTTGCGACCAAGGTTACCGCGCCGGATATTTCCCCGTCGTCAATGAAAGGCTCCACGGCAGCTCGAACTGCACTTGATACGTCCCCTGCAAACGATGCGCAGGCAGAGAGAAAAATAAGGAAGGATAACAGTAGATAACGCATCAATTTTTGGCGTATTGTTTCCAAGCTCTTTCGATTCTTTCCTTATTCGGTTTCCCATCGATAACAAGGATTCGGTATTTCGATTCATTCTCAATTCCGGGTTCCAAACTCCAGGAAAATTCTTGAATCGGTACCCAGTTGAAAAAGATGGCTCCATTATTACTCGTCTCTGGCCAGATTCGCTGACGTTGGGGAGCGTCGTGGTTTCCTGGATGTCCCATAATGACAAGGGACGCATCGCCATATTCGGTGGGTCCATACATGGCGCACCAGCGAGCCCTGGTTTCGTGTCCATTGTTACGACCCATTCCTTCAGAGGTAAGATAATTGCTATTCGTTTTATTCCAAGTGCTGGGCGCTCGATAAGCGAGCGGGCCACCGTAACGGTAGGCTGGCAACTCAAGGGCATGGGCGCTCACATTAATTTGTTTGGTTCTATGATCGATGACATAAGCGCCTTGCCGCACGCCTACAAGGATCGAAAAATCTTCTTCGAGAATAACTTGTTCGGGATGACCGTCATAGGCCAGGGCAACATGGTGCTGTCGAACGATAAACCCCACCCGGTTTTTATTTTCAACGATCTTGAGAGTCTTAACGAATCGGATAGCAGCGGTCTCCTCCTTTAAATTCCAGAAATCCAGATTTCGTCCATTGTGGTATGTCTCTACCCAAGCATGCCAAAGTCCCATGTGGTGAATATGATCATCTGGATGAATCCCTGTAACCACGCCTCCCAACGGCGATTTGATTGGATGAATAAATCCACTACGCTCAAAGATCTTCGACTGCCCATCCGGTGGTGGCATGACCGCTTTGTGATAAGTTAGGACCGTTTTCTCGTCGTTTGTAATTTCAATGTGAGATTCCGATTTAACGATTTTGAGCTCCCCAAAACTGAGATTGAAAACACCCAGAAAGAAGGAGTACAGGATCAGGCGCTTTTTCATAAACCTGTTTTATAATCTATGAAGCGACCGGATGTAAATGACCAAGGATTCTACATCCGCATCGGAAAGTATTCCTTTGTAAGGTGGCATACCTGCCTCAGCTCCATCGAAACCAGCCAACATTTTTGCAGTCGGATCAAGAATCGATTCACGGAGGTATTCTTCCATCGCCTTGACTTTGCTACCATCCGTTAAAGTTCGGTTACTCCTCCAAAGTCCAGCCCAAGTCGGCCCGCTCTTTCCTTCTGTGGACCCATCCAAGGAATGACAACCGATACATCCGTATAGGGTAGCCACTTCAAGTCCACGCGCTTCAGAAACAATTGCTATTTTAGCCGTAACATTTCGAGGAGTCGGTTCGGACGCAAATAGCTGCTGAAAGTTAGTCGAAGAAAAGCCTTTATCCTCAAGGGAAACTTCAGGTAATCGGTGAATGGTGAAATAGACTTGGCGCCACTCTCCAGTCAAAAGATGCTGCACTTCAAGCTGCATCGTTGTGGTCATTTTATCAATCGCTATAAATACGGACTTCTTGTCATCTGATAAAATTGCGGAATGAACAAAGCGAACATCTGAACCCGTAGTACCATCGGCTTTGTATTGGGCTGAGCCGTAGGAGGGCTTGCGAATGTATTCCCACGAATTGACATTGTAACTAGCCGGGTCCAAGGCGACCTTCGGATCGAGCTCATCGGTAAAGCTTAGTAACGCTCCCTCTTTAAAAACTTCCGCATGGGTCGGATGTTCATCCGTAGTTTTCAACACACGCAAACGACATATCCCTTCCAAGCGGGGAGCAAAGCAGTCCCAGATTTGGAAACCAACTATATAAGCCATTCCGTCGGTAGGGCTAATCGCTCCTTTTAGTAGCGGCACCTCAAAATCGAGACCCATCGCAACACCGGCTGTTTGAATGATTTCCCCTTCTTCGGGAATGAAGATTTTTATGAGGCTGGGTCGTTTAAACTCGATATACAGAATGGATTTATAGAGGGCTCCCAATCGAGAGTCGCCACCCCACAAAGGATCAATTCCTGACTGGGCAACTCGGTGAGGCAACCATAAGGCTGGTGGCTGAATAGGTGTCTCCTTCTCAGGGCTTCCCGGGGCATAACCGAGAAAACTACCCTCTCTTACCACGTGGAAAGGAGTTGTCGGTACCCAGTTGCCTTGCTGGTCACTGGCAACGATCAAGTCATCGTGATCATGTATTGAATTTAAAAATCCGTTTCGGAATCCATAAGCCCAAAGATCGACCTGCTTCCCATCGGCCGAGACCTGTAGCACCCGGCCACTGTGAGGTGAATATGCGGAACTTTGCTGCCCTCCTTTGTTGATGATCCAGCTCCCGTCTTTACGAAGTACTAAACTCATTGGAAAGTCTCGTGTATCACCACTCTGGGTAAAACGATTGCAGAACATTCGATAGAAATCGGTTTCCCCATCTCCGTCAAAGTCCTCCAACTGAGTTATGCCCAGGCGGCTGAATACAAAGATATCGTCGCCTCGTAGTTTGATACAATTGGGCTCGTGAAATCCCGCGGCAATTTTGGCCCACCCCACTTCATCGTCCTGTGAGCCGAGCCCAGTCAACCGATAGACATCACCGTCGTAGGTAACAATCACCGCATCTCCATTCGGATAAAAATCAATGCTGTAAGGCCGGACACGACGCTCCCAGGGGTTGGGGTAAGGAATCCTCAAATGGTCTACTGCATAAGAACCTTGTGCATCTCCCAGCTCCATCTCCGTAGTAATAGAATCCGGCCAGTGTTTCTGTGTCTTGCTTAAACTGAAATCATAGGGAGTAATCCGCGGGTAGACATCCGCGTCATAGTTTACTGGGTACGTTGCCATCATCAGTTCGGCTGAAGCGATGTTTTCCGGCGAATCCATCATCTGCGGACCGCTTGTATCAGAATCCGAGACGACCAGCGAAACCGGTTCTTCTACGTCTTCGAGAAGCAGCGTACGAATTACCACCGACTCGTTACCCATTTTTTCAACTCGGAACTGTTCACTGACCTTTCCGCCGAACAAACTATAATGCAATATGGCTGAGCCTCCTGCGTCTTCTACTCCCAACCACTCACCATACTCAGGTGGAAGAGGACCACGTCCCAACTCATTTTCATCAATCCACCGCGACCTCGGATCTTCAAACACCGCCTGGCCTTGTTTAAACCAACCAGGATACAATCCGGTGGATGCGATCATCTTCCCGATGGGTTTGGGTAGTTTCTTCTGCCCACTACCCATCTTGCGAAGCGGAACTTCGTAGGATAAAATGGCCAATCCATCCGAGGTAATAAAATTACCTTGCCAGATGCCCGCTACGCGCAGCAGCTCGGTATCGAAACACATAAAAATATTATCCTCTAACGGAAGAATGACCGCACGCGGAATTAGATTGTTAGTGTTCCCAGTCGGAGCAATTCCACGTAAATCCACCGTGGCCTCAAGAAAGGGAAAGTCTTTATCGAGAAACTCGGTATAGAGCGGCTTGTCGTCTCGCAGGTGGTAGGTCTGACCATAAAGAAAGACAGGTAAGAGTATGAGGATGATTGAAAATCGCATATAGATTCAAATTAGATTTCGGCACTCTTTTGCCAAAGATCGCGAAGCGTTTTTAGATCTTTCTCCAAGGCTTTATAAACCTGCTTTTTAGAGATGGTGATCTTACGGTTGCCGTGGTTTGCACCACCCAGATCGTGCTCAGCATGCAAGGAAACCGTTGGATGAATATTGAGCTGCCGTAACAATTTAAAATAGCTGACAAAGTCTACCATGCCTTCACCCAACGGTGTATTCAGGATAGAATACTTCCCGGTTTTAGGACTGATTGCCCACTTGAAGTCTTTGATTACAATCGTAGACAAATAATCTTTGAGCCACTCAACTCCCATAGGCCACGCTTTGCCCCCTTCGACGGTCGCATGACGAATGTCGAACTGACAACCCGACCATTGAGGATCCAGACCATCGAGAAGATACACAATGTCAGGTATATAAGATCCTACATGCGCTCCTGAATGATTTTGATAGGCGCCGTGTAAACTTAGGTTTTCATTGAGCTCAGCCAAGGCTCCCATGTCCTTGCGGTGGCTATCCAGGTTTTCTTTCCACGAATCTTCGGAAGCAAAATCATAATAACCCATCCGATAGAATCTAATTCCTTGATCGGCGGCGGTCTTCAAAACGTTCACATTCAGAGGATCAGAGGCGTTGTTAACGCCCGTGGCCATCATCACAGAAAGTAAGCCTTTTTCGCTGATAGCCTCTACCGCTTTCGGCAAGTCGCGCTCAACATGTTCGGGTTCCACATGACCACCAGGGCGAACAGAGAGTTCAATACCATCAAAGCCCAACTTGTTTACCACGGCTGCCATCTTTGAATAATCCAAAAACTGCAAGTGCTTTGACAAAATATGCACAGACAAAGGTCTAGTCCAAATTGGGCGCTTTCTATCCGCTGCAGACGTCTTTTTTGAGCCAAAGCTCAAAGAGGAAAAAGCGGCTAGTTTTGCGAAATTTCTTCGATCCATAGTTTATTTTTTAGAAACTATAGGTACCAATTGAGTTCCCTGTAAATGCTGGAAGCGCTCCACTTCCGTTTCAGTCGAGAGCAACCGAACCACTAAAAATCAAGCAGGCACTTAAAATAAGCTAAGTAGCCTCGAAAAATATTTCTTATGGGCGATGAAATAGTATTTACCTTCCAGTTCTGACAATTGAGTGCCTATGGTTAGATCACTCGGTAGCTTATTATTTAGGGTTTCTTCACTAGAATAGTCTTCGAATTCCCAGCATGCACCGTCCTTGTCTGTTAATCTCAAAATTTTCAAAGAGTTTATCCAATAAAGGGCGTAAATATCATTGTCTCTGGGAAAAAATGCCCAATTTCTTTCCTGTTTTTGTCTATTCTTGTATACAACTCTTTTTGGAGATTCGAACTCGGGATATACCTTCATTATGAAGAGATCATTACCTTCCCGAATCCAACCTGAATTAAAAGTAACAAACAATTCGTGATTAATTTTAAATATCTTGGGATCAATCAATCTTGGGACATTCAACTTCTCAGAAAACTCGGATTGAAAACGTTTTTGATCTTCAAGGAGTTCGTAACTTCGATTAGGTACTTCGACCGCTTACTATCACTTGATCGACAACAAATAATTTTAAAAATGTACTTAAATATTCTCAGAGCTGATTAGGGTGTAGTTAAATAAATGGAGATCTGAACCCTTTTCATTCGTAACGTGAGCCAGAGTGTAGGGGCCGGGGGCCATTCGCTCTTGTAAGGGATACCAATCTTGCGGACTAAATGAAAAAAGCCCGCTAGTGAACATTGGAAAGCAAATTCCAAGTTATAGATTTTTGACTCTGGCTTGAAGTTCCTGTGATCCTATTTGGGGTGCTACCTTCTTAAGCAGTCCATTGATTACTTCGCTTTTCCCCTCATCCGATTTTTTGGATATAGAAAGAAGCCGGTAAAGGTCCTCCTCCTCAACATTTGTGGATATGCTCTTAAGAGCTGCGAGCGCGAGCTCTGAATCTTCGCCGCCGATTATACGAAATAAGCGATTCTTTCTGTACGGAGTGTTACGGTGTGCAAGAACAGAAACCGCCAGCTTAATGTCTTGGGATGACTCGGAGTTGAGCATTTTTTGCACCCGCCCGTTCATAGCGTTGCCGGGTATTCGTTCGATCGCATACGCTGCGGCTTGTTGAAGTTGCTTGTCTCCACTTACAAAGTTTTCGAGCAATAAATCGACTGATTTTGAACCGCCATAGGTCCCTAAGGTACGTATCGCCTGGACCTTTACATGATGATCGCCTGCTTCGAAGGCCATCAAAGCCAAGCTTTCTGCTCCTCTATTTTCGAAGGCTGACAGTCCACCAAGAACAACGAGCCAATTATCGCCGGAAATTCTACTCCCCATATTTTTAATCAATGACTGTCTCCCGGTCGTCATCGCCAACCTTATACCATTGGATCGTACTTGTGAGTTTGAGCTCAACAAGGCCACTTTCAAAAGGACTATTGACCCGGTAGCATTTGATTCAACTAATCGAAGCAACGCAGCATCGCGATTGGAAGCGACTACTCCGTTTTTATGAATGGAAAGCAACATGTCCTCAGAAACCGTTTGGGATCGGATAATTTCGTTTTCGAGGAGCACCTTCATGTCGCCGGAACTTTTGAGATAAGCATTCTGCAATGCTTCAACTGAGTCAGCATCTCCGAGAAGCGATAGAGCGAGGGCAGATTCATGGGCAAATAGTGCATCGCTTGATTGCAGACCTTGTAAAAAATAGCTGGCATTGGATGCTTCCGCGCGATTCGCAAGTGTTCGAATATAGCTTCGACGTTTCGTGTCGTTGCGAGCTTTTGGAATAGCTTTTTTCAAAGCCTCGGATACTGCTTTCCCATCGATCTGTTCGAGCGCTTGACGTGCTAATTCGGCAAGCAATTCGTCCTTCCCCGTCATTAATTTACTTAGGGGAGCCACTGCAGTTGACGTCCCTACCCGAGCAAGATCGCGGATGATATATTTCTTCGCCTCGTGCGCTACTCCCCACTTTCTAAGATACCCTAATAGTTCCTTAGTCGTTTTTTCTGCTCCGTTTTTTTGTGAAGGAGAGGTTCCGTAGGAGACGTAGGCTAGTAAATCGAGACGTGCCTCGAATTGCAGGGCAGGATCTTCATTCGAAAAGCCTCTCACGATTTCCTTCAGGTCTTTTTCGGGAGGATCGGACCAGGCGGTTGTTTGTAAACCAAGAGCCAGAATTCCGGCAAAAAATAAAGATGAGTATGATTTCATGATAGGAAAAGTAGTCTGATTAATATTATACCAGTTGGTGGTACGGCGCGCGACGAGGACGTGTTTCCCACATAGCAGCGCGTTCATCCCCCACAATATGCTCCGTTACGGGATCCCAATCGATCGATCGATTTAGTCGTTCTGAAATGCCAGAAAGATGACAAATAGTTGCTGTCCGGTGCCCAATTCCAACATGACAAATCGGTTGAGACCGACTCCGGATGGAGTTCAACCAATCCTTTCGGTGATCACTGGACTCATAAAGCCGCACATCACTGCTCTTAAGAATTATGTTCTTTAAGGAAGCAGGCGTAGTATCGATTTTTCCACCCCGACTAACTCGAACTTCTCCCTCTTCGCCAATAAAACGAATCATATGCCCGAGCCCTTCGGCCCCACGCATCACCTTCGTGCCATCGGCGTAAAGGAATGATTGAAACTCCTCACCTTCATATCCTTTGGGAATGAAGTGGACAGGTCCAGATTCGTCCATGCCCAAGGCCCATTGAATGATGTCGTAATGGTGAGCGCCCCAGTCCCCGTTCTTTCGGGAACCATAATCCCAAAAGCGACGCCAACCGCCGCCATAGTCGCCCTTGATGCGATCATCATTATAGGGCTCCATCGGTGCTGGTCCCAGCCAGCGATCGTAGTTCAGGCCATTGGGGATCGGCGTTTCGGGAAACTGAGTAGGTGGAGGAAAATTGCCTAAACGAGCAGCAATTGTTTTCACTTTGCCAATGTAGCCATTTCGCACCAGCTCAGCTGCCTTGCGAAAGGCCCACTCGGAACGTTGCTGACTCCCTACTTGAAGCACGCGTCCGTAGCGCGCGCAGGTTTTGCGCATGATCTTGCCCTCTTCGATGGTAAGCGTCATGGGTTTTTCGACATAGACATCCTTGCCCGCTTTAAACGCGTCGATTGCGATCTTGGCGTGCCAATGATCGGGAGTTCCGATGACTACTGCATCGATATCGTCTCTGGCCAAAAGGTCTTCATAATATTCATACGTATCCACCTTCTGGCCCTGAATCTCAACAGCTTGTGCATTGGCTTCCTCCAATGCCCAGGTCTTTACATCGCTAAGAGCAACCACCTGAACTTCATCCGCAGCCAGATGATAAGGACGGTGCCCCTTCATGATCTTTCCGTTTCCAATCAGGCCGACATTGATGCGGCTATTGGGTGACGTGTTTTTGCCCGCCTGACCTAAAACTGAGGACGGCAGAATCATTGGAGCCGATATAGCGGCAGCTCCAGCTAGAGTTTTTTTAAGAGCGTTCCGACGGGATATTTTTTTCATAATGCGGAGGTGTTAAGAAAGGGGTTGTCTGATTCGATAGGTTTCCGGGGTAGCTTCGCGAAATTGAGTAACCATATGCACATAATTTGCCTGTTTTGTAAAGCATCCAAGCTGGAACAGCCAAAGAGGGTTACTTTTGGGGCTGTCCTAGCTAAGGAACTAATCTAGGACAAAAATATGTATGAAAGACGTAGTCGTTTACCAAATTATCAGCAAGGAGAACTATTGAAGATGTTTGTCGTAGGAGCCTTCGTGCATTTTAGAATTTAGGGATTAGATAAGATGAGCTACACTCCCCAAGGTTAAGCAGATCATCAACTTCAAGCCTAGGATGGATGCCGTTCAGTTGTATTATCCACACTATTTCTGTTGGAATCAAACCACTATCCGCTCGGTGAAAAATCCGGAGTGCTCTTTCAGTGAGGCGTATGAACCTGCGAAGGACGTTTCAAGGTTGCCTCTCGCAAAAGTTTGTTTTGAGATTTCCGCAATAAATACACCTCAGTTAGGACAATTTCACTGCCCTTAATATTATTACTCTAAAAGAATCGCCAGAATGCTTCAGAAGCAGGCGCGAATACTCAAAAACTCGAGACTGAGATCTTCGACCGGAACTTCCCAACCCTGGTGGGTTCAAAATATACCATTACATTTACACTCAATTATTAATCAATGACTAGAATAACACTTACAAAATTCACCGCTTTGACGGTTATCCTGTTAATCGGCATTGGCGCCATTTCAGCTCAAGCGGAGTGGAAAGACATGTTCGACGGGAAATCCCTCAAAGGTTGGGAAAAGAAAAATGGCTGGGCAGAATATAGAGTAGAGGATGGTGCCATCGTCGGAAAAAGTGTGCCCAAGTCACCCAACACCTTTCTGACCACCGGCGTTGATTACGGAGACTTCATTCTTGAGCTCGAAGTCAAGGTGGATAAAGGCCTCAATTCAGGGATTCAGTTTCGCAGTTTGAGCTTTCCAGAATTCCGTGAAGGACGGGTGCATGGCTACCAATACGAATTGGACACGGCGGAACGCGCTTGGACCGCAGGCATTTACGACGAGGCGAGACGCGGCTGGTTGTATCCGGTCGACCTCAACCCAAAGGCCAAAAAGCTATTCAAACAAAATGCCTGGAATAAGGTTCGAATTGAGTGCATAGGAAGTTCCATTCGCACTTGGCTGAACGACGAGCCCGTTTCCCACCTGATGGATGACTTTACTTCAAAAGGATTTATCGCGCTTCAAGTACACAGTGTTCGCTCTCCAGAAGATGAAGGGAAAGAGGTCGCGTGGAGAAATATTCGCATCAATACGGATGTTAAGAAACCCACCAAGAACAGAAAAACATACATCCGAAACATGTTGCCGAACAACATTTCAGCCGACGAAAAGGCTAAAGGCTGGAAGTTACTTTGGAACGGCAAGAACCTCGACGGTTGGCGCAACGTTGGAGCCAAGACTGCGCCCAAAGCAGGTTGGGAGATCGAAGATGGAGTTCTTACCATCCAATCCACTCCACATGGAGAAGAGAGAAAAGGCGGCGACATCGTTACGATAAAAAAGTACAGCGCCTTTGAGCTCGATTTCGAGTTTAAGCTCACACCGGGCGCGAACAGCGGTTTAAAATACTTCGTTACCGAACCAGGCGCAAGCGCCCTGGGACTTGAATACCAAGTGCTCGATGACAAAAAGCACCCCGACGCAAAAATGGGAGCTGCTGGCAACCGAACCGCTGCCTCTTTGTATGACTTGATTCCCTCAGAACGAGATGTCTCCACAAGGACAGTTCCTCTGAGTATAGGGAATTGGAACCACGGCCGCGTGATTGTTCGTCCTAACGGAAAAGTCGAACACTGGCTCAACGACTTTAAGGTAGTGTCCTATGACCGAGCAAACAATATTTTCAGAGCCTTGGTCGCTCGCAGTAAGTTTGCCGACAAGGAAGGCTTCGGTCTGGGCGAATCGGGAGGTATTGCACTCCAGGATCACAACGACGAGGTCAGTTATCGTAGCATTAAAATCCGCGAAATGTAAGATTCTGAAAATCGTGATCTGAGTGTGAAGTTCTACCGCCGAAGAATGGTATTTCAAACTGTAAGAGCGGCTTTAGCCGCGAAATATAGAACAGGCATCTTGCCTGTTTTATTCCACAGGCTGGAAGCCTATGCTACACTTTGGAGCAATCGCGGCATAAAGCCGCTCCTGCTATTAATAACCACATACACCCTTATCTCCGTCTGCGGGAATCTGACTGCAAAACCCAACGTCCTCCTCATCCTATCGGACGATCATAGTGTCCCTCATTTAGGTTCTTATGGTAATTCGGATGCTGTAACGCCTAACCTCGACCAATTTGCGACAGAGGGCGTCCGTTTCAACCGAGCATATACCACCGCTCCGCAATGCGCGCCTTCACGAGCGTCGATTTTTACTGGACGATCGCCAGTTGCCTTGGGAATTACGCGATTCACTCAACCCGCACCGAGGCGATTTCCGTTTTTTCCCGACGTCTTAAGAGACAACGGATATTACGTTGGGTTAACCGGTCGATACCATCATTTGCGTGGACGCAGTTCCGGACATCCGGATGTAATGGCCCAACTGGAGGAGTCTGGGTTGATCTATATTGATGAGCGATTCGACCATGCGGTGATCCAAAGGACCAGAGCTGAGCAAGGCCTTGCTGGCGTACCACAATTGTTTGAGGACTTTCTGGATGAGGTTCCGGAAGAGAAATCCTTCTTTCTCTATTTTGGATTCACCCAGACTCACCGTACCTGGGTTGGTAATGTTACGGACGTGGATTTCGATGCGGATACCCTGGAACTTCCATTCCGCTTCCCAGATGTCCCAGAGGTTCGCGAAGACTACCGAAAGTTTCTTCTGTCGCTTTACGATTTGGATCGTGGATTCGGTATGCTGATGGATGTCCTGGAGAAACGCGGACTGAAGGATGATACCTTGGTTATTTTCATGGGTGACAATGGAGAACCGCTTCTTCGCGGAAAAGGAACGCTCTACGAAGCTGGTTGTAACGTTCCACTAATTGTGAGCTTCCCGGGTGTTGCCAAAAGCGGAAGTGTTTCCGACGTGCTTATTAGCGGTGAAGATTTGTCCGCAACGATTTTGGAAGCGGTTGGATTATCTGCGCCGGAGTCGATGACCGGAATCAGTTTTTTTCCAGCTCTAAAGGGGGACTCTTACGAGGAACGTGAATTCGTTTTCACCGAGCGCAGTACTCATGGTTCTAGTCTGCCAACGACAACCCAGCATTTCGACCTTTCAAGAGCACTAACAACCCGAGACCACGTATTAATATACAATGCTCTGTACCAGTTACCTTATGCTCCTGTTGACATGGATGGTAAATCAGCCTGGGAAGGGGTTAAGAGGGCACACAACGCGGGCGAACTCGATCCCGTCCACGAACAAATGTATTTTCCGGAGCAGAGGGCCATGTTCGAGTTGTTCGATTTAAGGAAAGATCCGAACCAGATTCACAACCTTGCCGGAACAAAAGCCTTTAAAAAATTGGAAATGGATTTAAGAATCAAACTTGCAAAATGGATGGTTCGCGAAGCCGACTATCTACCACTTCCATTGCCACCCAAGAAATAAAACTACCTATACCTATGAGTAAGAAATCTAATCGGTTAAATCGTCGTCATTTCCTAGCAAGTTCGGCCGCTGCCTCATCCATTTTGTTCCTTCCAAATATTTCGGTAGCTCAATCGAAAGGCGCTAAGCCCAAAGGTGCATCCCCCAGTGAAAAGCTGAACATGGCCGTTATAGGTATAGGTGGCCGTGGCAAAAGCGTCATGGAGTCCTTGGATGCAACAGGAGTGGTTAACATTGTAGCCATCTGCGATATCGACATTGGCTCGGAATGGACTGCAGAAATGCGCCAAAAATTTCCACACCCGCCCGCTTACCAAGACTATCGTGAGCTGTTCGACAAAGAAGGTGACAACTTCGACGCCGTAGCCGTAGTGGTTCCAGACCACGCCCACTTCCCCATTACCATGCACGCCATGGCCCGCGGGAAACATGTCTACGTCGAAAAGCCCCTAGCCCACACCTTCGAGGAGTGCGAGATACTCATGGCGATGGAAAAGAAGACCGGTCTGGTTACCCAGATGGGTAACCAGGGACATTCCGGCGGCAACTATTTTCAATTCAAAGCCTGGCACGAAGCCGGAGTGATCAAGGATGTCGATCGCGTTGTAGCTTATATGAACAGCCCACGCCGCTGGCATGGTTGGGACATCAAGGGTTACGAAGCCCAAGATGCACCAGACACAATCGACTGGGATCTCTGGAACATGACCCGTCCGGCAAAACCGTTTAATGAAAAACTACACCCGGGAAACTGGCGCAGCTGGTTCAACTATGGCAATGGCGCCTTCGGTGATTGGGGTCCCCATATTTTGGATACCTGTCATCGATTCCTGAAGCTAGGCATACCTCACACAATTGAAGCCGAAAAGAGGGATGGTCCAAACGACTATATCTTTCCTCAGGCATCAACCATTCGCTTCGACTTCGCCAAACGGGGCTCAATGCCACCGGTTAAAGTCTGGTGGCACGATGGTGTAGAAAACATACCGGTTGCTCCCAAAGAAATGGGACCCAATCCCAAGGTCAGCCGGAACGGAAAATTCATATATAGCAAAGACCTGACCTTCCTCGGAGGAACCCACAGCGATGTGTTGCGCATTATTCCTGAGAAAAAATACCGCGAGATGGCCCCAAGCTTACCTAAGTTTCCGCTGAAGAACTCCGATCACTTCAAGAATTTTGCCCTGGCATGTATGGGAAAAGAAAAGTCTCGGTCACCTTTCCATATCTCCGCTCCGCTGACACAGGTATTCTTACTCGGTGTCATCGCGCAGCACCTCGGAGGAAAGCTCCAGTTCGATGCGAAGAAGAAACGCTTCAAGAACAACAAGCTGGCCAACGAAGTTATGAAAGGGCCACCCGTAAGAAAAGGCTGGGAAGAGTATTACAAAGTTTAAAGCGCGAAGCGCTTATCTTCCTTCTACTTAGCGCACTGCAGCAAGGTAGGGCCATTGCGTCCCCGCAATGCCGAATGAATATCTGCTGAAGCGGCAGAGCCAGAAGCTCCTGCCCTACCGGTTTAGAAGAATGAGTAATTGACCTTTACTACAAAAAAGTCCGCGACTCTGATCGCGGGCTTTTTGTTAAATAGTTTTCGAGCTTGGTCTATTCGGGCTGATAAGCATCCAATAAACGGAAGATCCGTGTCTTCGATAAGGATGCAAACGTCGGGAGGCCGTTGTCGTAAGGAACAGAAACTTCACCTTGAATCAGCGGCGAGGCATACTTCACAAATTGAAAGCTCATACTGGTTCCGTCTTCGTTAATCCAATCCGTTGGAATAGATTTAACTCCATTGGCAACCTCTTCAAGGTCGGTAAGGCCTGTCTCGCATACATAATGGTCAGCTTCACTGCGTATTAGGGTTACCATTTTGTCGGTCACTCCACTGATCGCGGCTTTAACGGCAGCTTGACCGGCCATGACGGCCTCATCGCTATCGGTTTTAGAAACGTGAGTTGCCGCGGAGCGCTGACTGATACCAAACTTGGCTGTGCGTGCTTTGACGCCCAAGGTCGTTTCAACTAACTCCCGCAAGTAATCACCAGCACCTCCAAGTTGGTTGTGTCCAAAGGCATCTGTAGCTCCTGAACTCGCGTGCACATAGTTCCCTTCCACATCGATCAGACCTTCGCCTACCACAATCATACAATAACGCTCTTTGGAAAGAACACGCTGAACATCGACTTTAAATTTTTCAGGATTGAATGCCACCTCAGGTAGATAAATCAGGTGAGGAGGATCATTCGGTTTATCCCGGCGTTTTGCCAGTGAGGCACCGGCAGCGATCCAGCCAGCGTTGCGGCCCATAACTTCCAAAATGGACACCATGTCGCCCTGTCCCATTGATTCGTGATCGCAAGCCATCTCGCGAACCAAAGTAGAAATGTGTTTGATAACGCTACCGTACCCCGGGCAGTGATCGGTGGCCACCAAGTCATTGTCTATCGTTTTAGGAATTCCGATAACGCGAAGCTCGTAACCTTTTTCTTGGGCCAACTTGGAGATTTTATTCGCAGTATCTTGAGAATCGTTTCCGCCAGCGTAAAAAAAGTAGCGAATATTATGTGCTTCAAAGACTTTAAGCACTCTTTCGAAATCGGAGTCTTTTTTGAGCTTGTAGCGACAGGTACCTAAAGCAGCTCCGGGTGTGTACTGAAGACCTCGTATTGCTTGCTGTGACTCATTTGCCAAATCGATGAGATCCTCATTCAGGATACCTAAAACTCCATTAAGTCCTCCATAAATCTCTTCGATACATTCGTAGTTGAGGGCTTCATTTACCACTCCAGCTACACTCGCGTTGATTACCGCTGTGGGGCCACCCGATTGGGCCACCAGACAATTTCCTGTTAGTTCAGACATCTGTTATTTCAAAGATTAAACGGGGGAAAGTAGATTTCCCAATTCAACCTTGGCAATCTTTTAGAAGCACTGATGAAAAATAAACCTCAGAGCCCTGAAAATCACTGGTTCAAAACACGTCTTGAACTTGGAAACGAATGAAAATAGGCTCCTTACAAACATCTGGGAATGCGATAGTAGCGGTGGTCTCTTCGAAAAGTGGATTTTGACCCTGCTGCCCAGTTTCCTCGTACATAGGATTCGAACTATCCATGCGTTCCCAATCTTTCATGTTCTGACTTACCCAGATGTAGCCTTGGACGTTGGGATCATCCAGACGTTTCTTGAAATCCAATGTAAGCGCACACTCTCCAACGTCCGAATCAAAGGCGACTTTCATCGCTTCGGATGACCTGTTAAATTCAGCGGGATTGGTTCCCAGAAGATACTCGATAACTGTAAGGATGCCGTCCTTATCCGGATCGAGGATGGGAGAAGTAAGTTTCGGGTTGTTCAATTCTTCTTCGCCAAAATAAGCGGCCAGGCACCCTTCGAAGGGTGTCATCTCGGTACCGATCAGGATTGGAATGGAAATGGACTGGGTGTCCATACCATCAAATACCTCTACGGAAATCGAGGCAAAGCCAGAACGAAGAGCCGTTGTTGAATAAGAGAGCTGCCGATTGGTGCCTGTGACTGTCAGATTTCCAATTAACTCGGGGTGACTTGTCACTACCAGGTCCTCTTCGCCGGTTTCCATGTCACCAATAATTAAGTCCACCTGGTTCGAGGTGGCAGGATCAACCGATTGATTGGCTACGGGATCGACAGCGGGAGGTTCATTATCGCCCGAGTTCGAGGAGGATCCTCCAACCCCAAGAATCAAATCCCAAAACACCTCTACGCGCTCCTGAAAAATTCCATCACCATTACAAAGCCGGTGGATCCAATCGATCTTGTCGTAGTAGAAAGAGAAGGACTCGAATGGCAGGATTTCTTCACTTTGGCCCTGAATATGGTAGTCGGAAACAAGCGCGTTTTGCATGCGCACCTCATACTGTGACCACAGGTCTTCAGATAACATGCGATTGTCTTCAATGACGACCTCTTCCAGTACGATTCCTTTTGTCAGAGAATAAGTTTGGGGGACGACTTATCGATAAACTTGCTTATCCCCACGTCCTCATGAAAAACATCACGGCGGTTTGAAGGTCGATCCAGTCTTCGTGTCCTTCGGCTTTTGATTCACCCGCAATATCACTTACCCGCATAAACATGCCCGGAACTAGAATCTTGTCCGGATCTTCATGGCCAATCTCTCCCCCTGTTTCAAATCGATTGTCAATTACCGAAGCCGGAACATAAGCGACGACTCCGGGAAATCTAATTAGCTATAAAATTCGCCCTGGCCGATAATCTTTGGCCTCGGGATATCTCTGCCCAATCAACTCGGCTCTTTGTGCCAATGCATTCACCTGATGTTTGGCCATGCCAAATAAGCGTGCTTCATCTTCAAAAATCGCGTCAAGTTGCGCTTGGTCAAGCGGGATCCGTGCATCGTTGGCTAGACGAGTGACGAGATCGTTCGATTGAATCGTTCCGGCGCGAAGATCACGAATCGTAGCCACGGCGTGTTCCTTGATGGCTTCGTGAGCCGACTCGCGACCGGCACCGGCTTTGACCGCTTCCATCATGATGGTGGTCGTGCCGAGGAAGGGGAAATATTTCTCGTTCTCGAGTCGGATGACTTCGGGATAGGGCTCCATATTACCGATAACGGTGAGGAATGTTTCCAGCTGCCCGTCGAGTGCGAATACAGAGTCGGGCAGCGCTATCCGCCGAACTACCGAACAGGATACATCACCTTCGTTCCACTGGTCACCAGCCAATCCGGCCACCATATTTAACAGGCCATTTAGAATCGTATGGAAACCGTTGATACGCTCACAACTGCGACTATTCATTTTGTGCGGCATGGCCGAGCTACCTACCTGCCCTTTGGCAAACCCTTCGCCGGCGAGCTCGTGACCAGCCATCAAACGGATTTGTTTGGCAAAGTCACTGAGCGCCGAACTGATCTGATAGAAAGTTGAAACGGTTTCGAAGTCCAGGCTACGAGGATACACCTGCCCAACATTGGTAAACACTTTTCCGATACCAAGATGTTGAACTACCTTTTGCTCGAGCTCGGCAACCTTTGCCTGGTCACCTTCGAAAAGAGTCAGGCTATCGAGCTGCGTTCCAACAGCGCCTTTTAAACCGCGAACCGGATAATTCGCGGCCAGCGATTCAAGTCGCTCAAAGCCGAGCATTAATTCCTCGGCATACATCGCCAGGCGTTTGCCAAACGTAGTGGGTTGGGCCGCCACGTTGTGGGTTCGACCAGAAATCAAAATATCTTTATACTCAACTGCTTTTCCAGTCAGTCGGATCACCGCTGCAGCCACTTTGGTCTGCAAAACCTGAAACGATCTAAACACCTGAAGCTGCTCGACATTCTCAGTCAGGTCACGGCTGGTCATTCCCTTGTGAATGTGCTCATGCCCAGCCAATTCATTGAACTCTTCAATCCGACTTTTCACATCGTGCAGCAACGCGCGTTCACGATCCTGTATGGATTGGAGATCCACCAGTTCCTTCACCTTTTCATAATCCGCAATGGCCTCGGTCGGAATATCCAGACCCAGCTCAGCCTGAGCCTTCATCACCGCAATCCAAAGCTCACGCTCAAGAACAATGCGGCCCTCCCCGGACCAGATATCTCTAATGGCCGCAGATGCGTACCGTTCAGCTAATACATTGGGAATCATGGTAGTTTTGAAAAACCGCGCATTGCGTCATTTTTGCTAGTAAATGGCAATTCCAGAAATCGCGCACTGTCACTTTTGAAACTCTCCGGAGTTCACCGAACTACTAATATCTACTAATTCATGTCAAATTAGTAGTTGACCTCCTTCTACTAAAACCTACTAATTCACGTCAATTTAGTAGATTATGAAGATTCCCCATAAACCCCCGACATTTGAACAGCTCACTCAAGAAGCTGGAAATATGGGAAGATTCGACAAGGTTTTGTCGGTCTCTAGGACCCAACATCAAAGCGATTATTTACACTGGGACAAACTACGTAGGAAAACTCCTCCAGGAGATTTAAATAACAAAGAATGGTGGTTGGCTACGAAACTATCGAGACTTGGAAACCTCAGGAACGTGGAACTAATTGATCGAAATGGAACTAATTTCAAATTTTTGATTCCTGATTTTATACACGAAACGCTCCACAAGATTGATCTATTGACAGGTGGTACCATTACGGTGCCAGAGCCTATAACAAATCAAAACACGAAAGATAAGTACCTGATCCGGTCGCTCATTGAAGAGGCCATTACCTCGAGTCAGCTTGAAGGAGCTGCAACCACTCGTGAAGTTGCAAAGGAATTAATCAAATCAGGAAGAAAACCGCGAGACACGAGCGAACGCATGATATTAAATAATTTTCTGACGATGCAGAGAATTAGGCAATTGAGAGACCGTCCCCTTACGCCAGCTCTCATTTACCAAGTACACAAATTAGTGACTGAAAAGACACTCCCCAATCCTGATGCCGCAGGAAGGACAAGAAATGCGGATGAGCCATGTGTGGTAACAAGTGATACAGGTAAGGTCTACCATGAGCCACCACCCGCTGATGAACTTGAAGTTCGGTTAAAACGGATGTGTGACTTTGCCAATTCGAAACACAACCCCTACTTCATACACCCGGTAATTAGAGCAATAATTCTCCACTTTTGGTTGGCTTATGATCATCCATTTGTTGACGGAAATGGAAGAACAGCAAGAGCCTTGTTCTATTGGTCCATGTTAAACAGTGGGTATTGGTTGTTCGAGTTTATATCCATATCAACCATTCTTAGAAAGGCCCCAGTTTCTTATGCGCGATCATTTCTCTATACAGAAACGGACGACAACGACGTAACCTACTTCATCGTGGCACAATCAAAAGTTATCGTTCGATCTATTGATGAACTGTACAAATATATCGAAAGGAAAACAGAAGAATTAAGAGAGGTGGAGTCACATTTAAAATCGGTTTCAATCTTCAACAATAGACAACTGCATCTCATAAAACATGCGCTCAAACACCCAGGTTTTCAGTATACGATTCAAAGCCACAAAAAGAGCCACAACGTCGCCTACCAAACCGCACGAACGGACTTACTTAGTATGGTAGATACCGGCCTTTTTGAATTTAGAAAAATCGGGAAAGCTCTGATCTTGATTCCATTAAAAGATCTACCTGATACCCTCTTAAAACTCGAAAGAGAATCCGCTGCCTCTCAACTTGACCTCAAATCAAAATAGAAAAAGTAGCGGCATCCAATCCGCCTATTTGGGTTGTCTATTCCGTTGTTAGCCACCGCAGACAACTACCGTTCAGCTAATACATTGGGAATCATGACAGTTTTGAAAAACCGACAATGACAATTTGAGCTCAACCTGCCGGAAATCAGCGAACCTATTTTCTAATTTCAACTTAAGACGAACGCAACCCGATTCTGGTTTCTGCTTTATTTCACAAAACAAAATAATTGGGGCAACCTTCCAAGGTTACTTGCGAACGGACCCGGTAGCAGATCCATTTAGAAACTATGCAACTTTTGAGGCGTCCTTTAAACCGACAGGCTCGGTAGATACCTCGCTGACCTTAAGGCGTATCCAGAAAGAAGATGCCGAAGTAAATCAAGGAACATTATTCGAAATTGACGAACGAAAGTCAGGTCTCAATTACTACCGACTCAGACAACGAACCATCATTTCGCGCATGACTTCTTCCTGCTCCGTAGGCCTTTCAAGGATGTCTCTGAACCCTCGCAAAAACTCCTTCTGAAAATCAACCAGCTTCTTGAGGTTGAGCTTTCCGAGGGGTGCAGCGAGACGTCCCAAGTACCAAGGGTTTTGAGTAAAGACATTGAAGGCGGATTTACCGGTCTCGCCTGCGAATGCATTTGCGTGGATCGAAGCCGCTCGATCGAGGCTGTTTTTATCCAGACCACGCGGACCCTGCCTGATTTGCCCACTCAACAGCAAGGCCTTCATCTGAATCATCAACCGGTTGCGATTCTGTAAACTGGAAAGCAAAGGACGTGAATCTTTAGCGATAAAGAAATACCGGCGCAACGAATCGAGCGTCCACTCGAGGTTCATCGAGTAAAACGCTTCCACTGGCTCGAAGAAGTCGCCTTCACCAAAGTTCGGGACTAGCTCGTTGAGTAGCTCTTCAGTAACCAATTCGCCTGTTTCACCAATGTAGGTGGCCAGCTTGCGAACTTCGGTCATCGCTAGTCGCGCGTTCCCGTTCAATTTCCCCAAGAGGATCGTGACGAGGTTGAATGGGACTTCGATGCCCATGGTCTGAACTTCTTTTTGAACGAGCTCACGAAGGTGGGCTTCTTGCTCAGCGGGCTTGCCTGAATCGGCCAGGGTGTAGTTTGAGTTTTTCTCACACCATTTTTGAAATGCTCGACGACGATCAATCGGCGATGCGGACATGATAACCGTGACAGCAGATGTATCTATGTTACTTAGAAGATCCTTCAAGCGCTCCACCTGAGTGATCGTGCCTTCTGCTCTTCCAGTAACTGAATCGGCCAGAAAAGTAATGTCCTTAAACCAGACCACCTTTTTGTCTCCAAATAGAGATAGCGTTTGGACCGCAGAGGCGAAACGGTTCACCGCGTCTTCGACTTCGGATACATTGCCCGATGAACCATTTACGATTTCCAACCCAAACTCGGGATCGGCAATGTCCTTCGACGCATCTTCAAAAACAGCCTTCGCGTCCCGCGTGACCCAAAAGTCGTCGGCGCCGCAAATGAAGGTGAAGTTGAAATCAGCCATTAATTTAAGAAGTGTTTACCTAATGTTTCAAACGCCTTCGATAGAGCAGGCTTTATCTCATTAAAATTCAGTGTGTTAAGGATATTTGTATTAAAAGTTCAAACCTCACAACAAGTTACGTTACAAAATTGCCCTATCGAAGGCTAAAATCAACATGCACGAAGAACTGCGTTCCAGCTAGCAACCCGCTTGGTTACGTAGAATACTACGCTCCCGCGCTTGCTTGCAAACTGCGCCTTGTTCTTCATCACATCTAGATTTTTTGAACCGATGAGGTATAGAAGAAACCGAATAGGGCTTAGTTACTCGTCATTTTCAATAACCGTCTACGCAAAATATCCTGGGCGACGCCGACGGTTCTTTCACGAACAATCCCACGGTTACCACGGAGGTCCAATTGTTTTGCAAACGATCCATCAGGACCAGCCACTCCGATGAAGACCATGCCTACCGGTTTCTCTGGAGTACCTCCTCCTGGACCCGCAATGCCCGTGGTGGAAAGCGCCCAAGTGCTGTGCAGTTTTTGGAGGGCTCCCTCGGCCATCGCTATAGCGACCTGTTCGCTTACAGCACCGTGTTGGTCGAGATCCGCTTTGGGGACACCTAGTATCTCGTGTTTCGCCTGGTTGGTGTAAGTAATCGTTCCTCCCTGAAATACATCTGAGGAGCCAGGAACAGACGTGAGCGCCGCGCCTAATAATCCACCGGTGCAGGATTCGCCCACCGCGATGGTTTCATTTCTATCACGGAGCAAATCCAAAATTACGGGTGTAATGCCACGGATGCCATCGGTCAAAAAATGAGCCCCTAGTTTTTCGATACACAGCCCGGCAAGTTCTTGCACGTTATCAAGCGATGTGTCCCCTGAAATGGAAGACAAGCGCACATCGACCGTTCCGTAATGAGCGCAAAAGGCCACATTGATATCCGAATGTGGATTGAGGACGGGATCCAACTCTAGTTCCAAAGACGATTCGCCAATACCGGACGTTTGGAAACTTATGATTCTCGCCGTATCGGCCAATCGACCCTCGGAGCCCAAGCGCGGAAGAATCTGATTCTCAAACATGGGATTCAACTCACGCGGAGGCCCAGGTAGCATGATGAGCAACTTTCCATCTTTCTCCAACCAAAGCCCTGGCGCGGTTCCTTGGGCATTCATTATGATCTCTGCTCCGGCAGGGTAAAAAGCCTGCTTCTTGTTATTCACCCCCATTACACCCTTGAAAGATTTGAACCGTTCGCGAATGGCGTCTTCCACTTCGTCACTGTAAAGTAGCTCAAGGCCCAGCACCTCCGCGATAATGTCGCGCGTGCGGTCGTCGGAGGTAGGCCCAAGCCCGCCTGTGGTGATAACGATGTCCGACTCCTTCCATGACAGCTCAAAGTTGCTGCGGATTTCCCCCGCTTCATCGCGACAGACAATGTTGCGATTGGGAGCCGCTCCCCGAAAAGCCAATTGCTCGCCGAGATAAGTAAGATGTCCGTTGCGGGTAAGCCCCAGCAACAGTTCGTCCCCAATCGTAATGAGGTCAATAATAGGTGATGTGTTCAAAAGGAGGTCTTTACTTGTAAACTTTGGATATTGAGAAAGGTTAACTAAAACTGAAAACTATTTCTTCATGGCCGCACCCGACCAGTCAAAGTTAAAGGAGATGGTAAGAAAACTGTCTCATGCCCCGGGTGTGTACCTGATGAAGGATCAGCTAGGCAGCGTGATCTATGTAGGAAAAGCGAAGGACCTGAAAAAACGCGTTTCCACTTACTTTCAAGCTTCCCGAAAACAAATCTCCCATCCGAAGATTCGGAGTTTGGTAACAATGATTCATGATTTTGATATCATAGAAGTGAAGTCGGAGACCGAAGCGCTTCTTCTCGAGGGCAAGCTGATCAAGCAATGGAAACCCAAATACAATACCGACTTCGTTGATGATAAGCGCTTCCTCCTAATCCGCTTGGACGTTCATAGAAAATTTCCAAAGTTTCAGCTTGTTCGAAACCAACGCGACGATACTGCACGGTATTTTGGACCATTTGCCTTCTCGGGTTTGCTTAGGAAAACCCTGTCGGAGATGCGATTAAAATTTGGTATTCTTTTAAACGATACCACGCCTAAGGAACAGGAGGACGGCCGTTTCCAGCTATACGATGATGTGCGCGGCGATATTTACGGACACTCGAACTTTGTGACGCCGGAGGATTATGCCCATAGAGTCGAGGAAGCCTGCGAGTTCCTCGAAGGAAAGGCCAAGGTATGGTTAAGCGAATTGAAGGAGGCCATGCAACGGGCGGCAGAAGGCCAGAACTATGAGCGAGCAGCGGAGTTGAGAGATGTGGTAGCTGCCCTGGAAAAAACGATCACCAAAGACCGGCGGTTCAAGCGAGCCCCACAGATAGTATCTGACAGTGGATACGGGTTGAAACAGCTTAAAAAAATCCTGGAGCTTCCCACCCTGCCAAGGCATATGGAGTGTTTTGATATTTCACACATTTCAGGCACCTTTGTTGCGGCTTCCATGGTACACTTTGCCGACGGCAAACCTGCTAGCAATCAATACCGGCGATTCAAAATTAAGAGTTTTGTGGGCAATGATGATTTCCGTGCAATGGAAGAAGTGGTCGGTAGACGCTACCGCCGTTTGCATGAAGAGAAGAAACCATTTCCAGATTTGGTGGTGATCGATGGTGGAGCCGGACAGGTGGGGGCAGCGATTAAGGCTTTTATGATTCTTGGGATCGAGCCACCGGCACTCATTGGATTGGCGAAAAAAAGGGAGACGATTGTTTTCCCCGACGACCGGAAGCAATTAAACTTAATGCCTCAGTCCCCTGCCCTGAAACTGTTACAACGGATCCGTGACGAAGCCCACCGATTTGCAAATACGTTTAATGCTGATTTGAGATCAAAGAAAATTCGCGAGTCGATACTCGATGATTTTCACGGGCTGGGAAAAGTGCGGCGGGCGGAACTTATGGAACACTTTAGGTCCCTCGACCGTTTAAAAAAAGCTAGTGCCGAAGATATACAATTGGTGGACGGTTTCGGCCCGAAATTGTCCAAGCAACTATGGGAGTTTTTGCAGGTGTCATTTAACGAAACTAAAAATAAGTCGTCGAATTCAGTAAGCTAACCGACAAATCGCTGAGGCAAAATAAGGTTAACTATTTCAGCAGCTAGAAGATTGCTCTATTAGAGGTAAGCGTCCACCGTTGTTTGCTTTTAACAAAACTCCACCAACCTATCTATTAAGTCGACAGTGGATCTTTTGAGAAATGCAAAATCGAAATAGAGGAAAGCTGGCCCGGAGGGCTCGTGTTGCCAGCAATGCGGTAAGAGAAGGTTTCAGGCGGAATGCCTTGGAATTCTTCCCCATTAGAAAAGAATTGCAGGGATACAATGCTGAAAAAGGGCTGGGGGATCTGCGTGCCGGATTCAATGTTGCGCTTTTAGCATTTCCCCAAGGGATGGCATACGCTCTTATCGGTGGGCTGCCGGTTCAATACGGGATTGATTGTGCAGCACTCGCATGTATTTTTGGGCCACTGTTTTCGGGCAGCCGTTTTATCGCTCTAGGGCCAACCAATGCAACTTCGGTCATGCTCATGAGCACGATTAGCGGGATGGTATTGGTATCGGACAAATTGGCGGCGATGCCTACCCTTCTCTTACTTGTGGCCATGTTCCTTATTCTCGGTGCTCTCCTTGGAGTCGCCAATCTCATTCAATATATTTCTCGAAGCGTGGTGACCGGCTATATCACCGCTGCGGCGGTCCTGATTATCGCCAATCAATTGGATAGCATCATGGGTTTTGAAATCCAGGGAGCGAGCACGTTTGTCGGTGTCTTGGAGAAGACATTCCTGTCTCTTGATCTCGTCCATTGGCCGTCAGTAACCTTGGGAGGGATCACTCTGGTATTGTTTCTAGTTCTAGTAAAGAAACTCCCTATGATGCCGAATGTGGCGATCACCTTGGTGACGATGTCACTCGTCGGATTATTGTTTAATAAAAACGGATACAATTTGGTGCTATTGGATCAAGTGCCAATGGGAGTGCTTCCAGTTAGTATACCGATTCCAAAATTTGATCTCATCAATCAACTGGCGCCAGGCGCACTTGCAATCGCATTTCTGGCAATCTTGGAGGGTTCCTCCATTGGAAAATCGTTAGCCGCGAGGGCCGGTGGACGCATTAACAGCAATCAGGAAATGCTCGGAATGGGTGTCGCCAATTTGGCAAGTGCTTTTGTATCGGGGATGCCTGCTTCGGGGTCTTTAACCCGATCGGTGTTGAATTTCAACAGTGGTAGCCGAACCGCTTTGTCCAATGTTTTCGCAGGCGTACTTTGTCTGGCTGGAGTATTATCCTTAGGGCCATTGATTGGCTATATTCCGAGGGCAGCGTTGGCAGTTGTCGTTATCGGAGTCGGTATTTCATTAATTAACAAACAACAGATCCGCATCGTTTCCAAATCAACAAATACTGACGCCCTTGTGTTTTTTCTGACCCTGACCGCTGGATTGTTGTTTAAATTGGATTTTGCGATCTACCTGGGAACTGGGACCTCCATTATGCTTTACCTGAGAAAGGCCAGCACGCCGGAGCTCATCGAATACACCTTCAACGATCAAGGTGACCTAACAGAACTGAAGAAAAAGCAGGACCGGGCAGATGAACACATCTCCATCGTTCACGTAGAAGGTGAATTATTCTTTGGTGCGGCCGAGCTCTTCCGTGATCAGATCCGCATTGTAAGCGAGGAACCCAACTTGAAAGTAATCATTCTAAAAATGAGAAACGCTCACCACCTGGATGCCACAACCATGATGGCCCTGGAGGAACTTATTCTCTACATTCGAGAACGGGGAAGACGACTTATTGTGAGCGGAGCTCGCAGAGACGTTTATAAAGTGTTCAAGGCATCAGGAATTCTATCTGCGGTAGGAAGACGAAATTTCTTTATGGATACTCCTTCCAATCCCAATTTATCTACTGCGAAAGCCCTTCGACGAGCACAGGAGATTTTGGGGCAGAAGTCAGCCGAAGTAAGAATCTATGTAGATCCTAATAAGAGTTAAGGCTACAGCTCTGTATACTTGTCCGCCCTACCCTTTGCTTTTTCCACAGGATACTTTCGGGCGTTTATTTTCATTTTCTCCTTAATGATAGTCGCAACATCCATCTTCGCAATATTGGCGAACTCCAAAGAAAAAATAAGAATATCGGCCAATTCTTCAGCAATCTGCTGATGCTTGGTAGCGTCCTTCAGTAAATCAAAAGAATCAGTACCATTTCCCCACAAAAAAGGTTCCATGAGCTCAGCCGCTTCAGCAGCAATAGCCATGGATAGATTTTTTGGCGTGTGGAATTGTTCCCAATCGCGCTCAACCGCAAAAGCCTTGATCGCTGCTTTAAGGTTTTGAATTGTGATTTCTGAGTCTTGATCAGGTTTCATTATAAATATCTCCTTTACTCAAAAATAATTGTGGACATGAAGTGAAACTATGTTCACTAATCGATAATCCCTCGAATTTGAAGTAATAACCAAGAAAAGACGGAGGAAAATCCGTTTAAGACAACTCTTTTTATCACATTTCATTATGGCAAAAGTAGCAAAACCAAAAACAGCGTTCGGAGATGATCGTAAGGCTAATCTCGATCTAGCGATTTCCGCTATCAACAAACAGTTCGGCGATAACGCAATTATGCGCTTGGGAGAATCTCCCAAGCTCAACGTGTCGTCCATTTCAACAGGATCAGTTGCGATCGATCTGGCGCTGGGAATCGGCGGTCTTCCTCGCGGTCGGATTTGTGAAATTTATGGTCCAGAGTCCTCCGGTAAGACCACCATGTGTCTAAGCCTGATCGCGGAATCTCAGAAAAACGGAGGAACCGCAGCATTTATCGATGTGGAGCATGCACTCGATCCAAAATATGCCCGCATCTTGGGAGTAGATTTAAGTGAACTAATGATTTCACAGCCGGAAAGCGGTGAAGATGCTCTTAACATTACTGAAACCTTAATTCGTTCGGCAGCTGTAGATGTGGTCGTTCTGGATTCTGTCGCCGCATTGGTTTCTCGAGTAGAACTTGACGGACAGATGGGCGACACAACCGTTGGACTTCAGGCAAGAATGATGAGTCAGGCAATGCGCCGATTGGCCGGAGCCATCGCTAAAAGTAATTGTATTTGCCTTTTCACCAATCAAATCAGGGAAAAAATTGGAGTAATGTTTGGAAGCCCGGAGACAACACCTGGTGGCCGCGCATTGAAGTTTTTTGCTTCAGTTCGAATGGATATTCGCCGAATAGGTCAAATTAAGGACCCTACGGGAACAGTGATGGGTAACCGTACCCGGCTTAAAGTTGTTAAAAACAAAGTAGCCGCACCTTTCACAGAATGCGAATTCGACATCATGTATGCAGAGGGGATCTCAAAAACCGGTTCTCTTATCGATTTAGGTGTAGAGCATGGCATACTCGAGAAGAAAGGAGCTTGGATTTCATACAAGGGTGATTTGATCGGTCAAGGTCGCGAAGCTGCCAAACAACATTTGAAAGATCATCCCGAGCAACAGGATGAAATAAAAAGCGCCATTTTGGAGAAAGTTAATATCAAGATAGGAAATGTTATTGCCTCCAAGGAAAAGGACGTGGATGTAGATGAAGGTTAGACAACCTTCATTGAATGGAAATACCGGACACGTTTGCAGCATTATCAACACCTCATGGTGAGTCAGCGATAGGGGTTGTTCGCTGTAGTGGCCAGTTGTGCCGGGAACTTGTCCAAGATATTTTTGGAAATAACTCCCCCACTCCACGTAAAGTTTACGTGGCAGATTATCGCAGTAAGGAGAACGAATTACTCGATAATGTAGTCTACACATTCTTCGAATGTGAAAAATCCTATACGGGTGATCCCATGCTGGAAATTTCATGTCACGGAAATCCATTTATTCTCCAACATGTTCTAGAAGATCTTGTTACGCGTGGTTGCCGACATGCGCTACCAGGTGAATTCACACAAACAGCATTCATGAATGGTAAAATGGACCTGAGCCAAGCTGAGGCTGTTATCGATCTCATAAAAGCTAGAACTGATTTATCTCTCAAGGCCGCATCACAACAACTCCAAGGAAGTTTAAGTCGTCGAATTAACGGAATTGTTGAAAATCTTCTCCAACTCGTAGCCGAAATTGAAGCATATATAGACTTTCCCGAAGAAGATCTTCCAACGGATGGAGAATCAGCCCCAATCAGCAGATTAAGAAGCCTTTCCGATGAGATTTACGAACTCTCGGAAACTGCAAGGTCGGGAATATTTTTACGTGACGGGGTTAAAGCTGTTATCATCGGGGCACCCAATGCTGGAAAGAGTAGTTTGTTGAATCAATTGTTAGGAGAATCCAGGGCAATTGTAAGCAATCAACCAGGTACGACTCGGGATTATATTGAAGCCTCATTTTTTGTAGATCCCTATCGTATAAGTATATTAGATACAGCTGGCGTTCACGCAACAGATGACGAAATCGAGAAAGCCGGAATTGCTAAAACCTTGGAACAAATAGAGTTATGTGATCTCATCCTTCTAACGATTGACGGGGCTGAATCCCCTCCCCTGCTCCCTGATTCTGTACTATCGTTACTTAAAGCCGATAATACGATTTTGATTCGTAACAAATCAGATCTTGTCCTGGGTCAGAATTCTGAAGGTTATCTTTCAGAAATTCCAGGAATTGAAGTTTCCGCTTTGACCGGTTCTGGTCTAAAGGATTTAAAGGCACTAATTAAGGATTTACTTGGTAATCCAATTATTTCTGAACAGGGAGATGTAGTTGCTGTAAGCGCAAGACATCACACTGCTCTTCTCGAAGCTTCAAAAGAGCTGTTGAGTTCCGTTGATTTATTAAATCGAGACGAACCAGCCGAGTTGGTGGCTAGCCACTTGCGCGATGGCATCAGTAATCTGGAAAAAATAGTTGGTCGAATTGATAACGAACGTATGTTGGATAAACTTTTCTCTAGTTTTTGCATCGGTAAGTAAATGCGTATCAGTGATAAAAGACCTTTTGATGTAATTGTTTGTGGCGCAGGGCATGCAGGCGCAGAAGCTGGCCTTGCGGCAGCAAGAATGGGCGCACGGACCCTACTCCTTTCTGGAAATATTGATACGATCGGCGCCATGAGTTGTAACCCGGCAATTGGAGGACAAGCCAAAGGTCATATTGTCCGGGAAATAGATGCACTCGGTGGAGAAATGGGGATAAATGCGGATACAACCGGGATTCAATTTAGGCTTCTAAATGCTTCAAAAGGAATTGCTGTTCAGGCACCTAGGGTTCAGTCGGACAAGAAGGCCTATCAATTTCGGCTAAAACACACAATTGAACATCAGGAAAACTTAACCCTATTTCAAGCAACGGTTACCGGCCTGATATTCAAAGGAGACAAAGTTGTCGGATGCAAAACCAACCTCGGCCTCAATCTTTTTAGCCACACTTTAGTAGTTACAACCGGAACGTTCCTACGCGGACTCATGCATGTCGGGGAAAACAAGAATAAGGGCGGCCGCATGGGCGACTTTAGTTCGGAGTCTTTGTCTGATAGTTTTATTGAGTCTGGGATTAAGCTTGAACGCCTAAAGACCGGAACGCCCCCTAGAATACTAGGAAGAAGTATTGATTTTTCGGATCTAGAAGAACAGCCTGGCGATGAAAATCCGACATTGTTTGGATTTTATGATACTCGAAGCGAAACAGACATGTTCCACGTGGAACATTCAGGTGAACGCAAACTTGGCTGGGAACCGGGCCAAAACCAAATCTCTTGTTGGATTACGTATACTGCAGAGGCTACACACGATGTAATACGAGAGAACTTGCACCTTTCAGCGATGTATTCTGGCGCAATAGAAGGCACTGGCCCGAGGTATTGCCCAAGTATTGAGGATAAAATAGTAAGATTCAGCGATAAGGACAGGCATCGCTTATTTTTGGAACCGGAAGGAAGAAACACAAATGAATATTACATTAACGGACTTTCAACGAGCTTACCGTTCAATGTGCAGGAAGAAATCTTGGAAACAATCCCCGGATTAGAAAACGCTCAACTCATGCGACCTGCCTATGCTGTTGAATATGATTTTGCTCCGCCAACTCAATTGTATCCGTCACTTGAATCCAAGCACGTTGAGAATCTATTTTTTGCGGGACAAATTAACGGAACCTCTGGTTATGAGGAAGCCGCTGGCCAAGGCCTAATGGCTGGAGTCAATGCAGTTAAAAAGAGTAGGGGGGAACAAGCGCTCGTTCTCCAGCGCCATGAGTCTTACATCGGAGTGTTGATTGATGATTTAGTAACCAAAGGCACATCAGAACCCTATCGAATGTTTACAAGTCGAGCTGAACATCGCTTACTGCTAAATCATAGCAGCGCAGAATTAAGGCTATCTGCCTATGCCAAAGACTCTTCACTTATTGATTCTTCTCGTTGGGACAAAATAGATTACAAGATATATTCTATCAACAAGTAGGAGAAAGACTTCGAGAAGATAAAGACCAAAGGAGGCACCATTGCGGAAGCCATTCGCAGGAATGAAAACATCATAGACTATCCTAATGAGTTCAATTCTGAAACGCCCGAAATACAGAACGAGGTAATCTACAAACTTCGCTACAAAGGTTATCTTTCCCGAGAATTGAAACTTGTGAAACGAATGGAATCAGTTGATCGAATTAAACTACCAACCCCTTTCGAATATTCCAATGTTCGCGGACTGCGCAATGAGAGCGCAGCCAAGCTGAATTCGATTCAACCCATCAATCTCGGACAAGCAAAACGAATTAGCGGCGTAAATCCTTCGGACATAAGTATCTTGATGGTGCTTTTAGAAGCCGGAAAACTGAAATAGCCATTGATGTATCGGGCTAAACCCATTGGGACATTTGACCAAATCCAAATCTACGAAACAAAACCAAGGAATTCTAGGAAACCAGTATCATGCCAATTGCTGCAGCATGTCTTAGCACTTTTATTCAATTTCGGGAATGAAAATTTACCCTCATAACCGCTTATCAATTTAGACTCCTAATCCAGTGAAGGAGAATCTATGAATTTGATTCCATGTTTGTATCATAGATTTTCCCCAAAAGAGGAAGCTGAGAGTGAAACTATATTTCGTAACCATTTATCAAACAATAGAGTAGGGGATTCCCATCTCAAGTAACTCAAAACAATAGTGGAACTATCAAGAGAAAATCGTGCGCGAAAGGCATAATACCCAGACCCTTGGTACTATAAAACTAATCATTCACTCTATTTGTGAATTGAATCTCAGAGAAAACCAAGATCGCTTAGACGTCTCGACAAAATCATTACCAACAATCCTTTAATAAAATGACCAAACTTTATATTCACTCTACTGATCCCGAGCTCGCGGCTCGAATGAAGCCGGGTGTTTATGAAAAAATCGTAGCCCGACGAAACGAAATCAGCCAATTTATTGAAGGGGCTCTAGCGGATACAGGTGAAATAACGTTGGAAATAGGATGCGGCCACGGACATTTTCTTGTTAGCTATGGAAAAGATAACTCTACCGAAGAATGCGTAGGCATAGACGTCAATCGAGGCCGCATATTTAAGGGACGAAGAAAAATTGAGAGAGCGGGTCTCAAGAATGTACATTTCATGGAATGCGACAGCATGGAATTTCTAGCGCTTCTGCCAAATCGAATTAAAATTAGAAACACTTGGGTTTTATACCCCGATCCTTGGCCAAAAAAACGCCACTTGAAAAATAGAATCATACAGGGAGCCTTTCTTGAAGCCCTCGCATGTAAAACCAAGAAGGGAGGCCAACTGTATATTCGGTCCGATTACGAACCCTATATCGACTGGTCGCAGGAACTCATAGACCAATCAGATAAATGGACCTCTGGTGAAAATTTAATTTGGCCAGAAGATATTAGTACGGTCTTTCAGGAACTGACAAACAACAGACACTTTTCGTTAACCGCAGAGCTAAATCCAATTGAAAAGGCTCATTAGGAAGAGTTGGCCCAGGACTGCGATAACAACAATCAGTCCTACAGAAAAAGAAAATGTGCTGAACTTAAGGTTACGTATGCGCAATCGACTATCGTCCTCTGGAAGCATTTTTTGATCGATCGATCTGTGCTTCAAATTTTTGCTCTTATAAATAGAGCCAGTTAAATCTCTAGGCTGTGGCATATGTTTAGTTCATCTAAAAAGACGTATCAAATTAATCGTTCGAATAGCCCCCTGCAGTCAAGGAACTCTAATTAATAAATGCCTGCCCGCATTTTTTTTAAATGGGGGTTGACCCGACTAGACAGATTCTTCATCTCAAGTTGCTTTTTAAGATGTCCGTGTAGGCACTTATGAGAATTTATACGCATTTTTCTATTAAACAGGCATTAAAAATAGCAACCGTCGCAATCGGGAGCACACTTATAGTACCGGCTGCCCATGCCGAAATGAGTGCAAAGGCAACCGAGCTAATCAACATTGTCGGTATTCCTATTACCAACTCGATGGTGACTAGCTGGGTATTATCAGCCTTGATAATAATCCTCATTCGATTCCTAGTTAAAAAACCACAACTGATTCCGACAAAAGGTCAGTACGTTGTCGAGACACTCGTGCAAGGCGTCCAAGGTCTCATAGAACCCATCGTCGGTAAGAAACTTCTGAAACCTACCTTTCCTCTTTTGGTAGGGTTTTTCACGTTTATTCTTCTTCAGAACTGGAGTGGGCTATTTCCGGGGGTCGGAACTATTGGGTTCATGGACGATCATGACCACTTTCAATCCTATATCCGTCCTGCTAATGCAGACCTCAATATGACATTGGCGCTGGCAATCGTACACTTTGGTGCATGGCTTTATTTTGTGATGCGCTATGCCGGACCAAAGATTCTGTTGTTTGATCTCTTTGGAAACAAAGCGGACAAAAAGGAGACACCGACTTTTATGTTTATCCTTCTGACGGTGATCTTTTTCTTTGTAGGTATCATTGAGGTGGTTTCGATAATGTTCCGAAATGTCTCTTTACCTTTCCGTCTCTATGGAAACGTTTTTGGTGGCGAAAACCTTCTCCATAGCATGACCGGTCTGCTCGGCTGGATAGTTCCGGTTCCATTTTATTTCTTAGAGGTGTTGGTCGGATTTGTCCAAGCCCTCGTTTTCACCGTCCTTGTTGCGGTCTATATTGGCCTCATCTGTAATCATGATTCGGAGGAACATGCCCATTAAGCGCTTTAAAATTTCCTGATCCGGACCGGCCACGATGCCCGGGGGATCTTGAACAACGTTAATTAGAAATCACAAAATAACATGATCGAAGTAATCGCAGAAGTTACAGGAAGTATTCAAGGTGGGCTAGGATGTCTAGGTGCTGCAATCGGGGTAGGCCTCGTTGGTGCCAAGGCTGCCGAAAGTGTCGGACGCAATCCCGGCGCGTCTGGTAAAGTTTTAGTCCAAGCTATTATTGGAATGGCGTTGGCAGAGGGTGTAGCCTTCTTCGCTATCTTCCTATAAGACTGATCCAAAGAATAATTAAATCTATAGAGGTGCAGCCTCCGGGCTGCACCTCACTTTAATACGATGGTTGAAAATTTAATATTTATCGCTGCAACTGAGGCCCACGCGAGTGGAGCTAACCCGATCGTCGAGCTCGCCAACAATTTTGGCGTAGATCTACGAATTCTGCTATTTCAAATCCTGAACTTTGGAATTGTAGCCTTCTTATTATATAAATTCGCGTTCAACCCAATCTTGGCGACCATCGAAGAACGTAAGACTGAAATCGCAAACGGATTAAATTTTGCTGAAGATGCAAAAGCCAAGTTTGCTGATTCCGAAAAGCAGCACGCCGCCACACTTCAAAAAGCTCAGCAGGAAGCCCAAGCAATCTCAGCGACCGCTCGCGAAAACGCAAAATCTTTCCAAGACCAACAAACGCAAGAAACGTCCGCCAAGGTAGAGGACATGATTTCCAAAGCCAAAGAAGCAATTGAATTGGAACGGAAAAAGATGCTCACAGAAGTACGGGACGAAGTTACCCGATTGGTAGTCGAAACCACTTCCAAAGTTTTGAGCAAAGAACTATCTGAGCCAGATAAGTCCCTTTATAACAAGACGGCAGCCGAAGAGCTTTCAAGCGTAGGTTCCTAAAGTGAATAAAGAAGCCACACTTAAGAAATTTGCCAAAAAATTGGCCGACCTCTCTTTAGAGGATGGTTTGGTTTCCGCTGAAAAGGTACAAGCCGTGCTGGAGACTTTGAGACAACATCCTCCACGCAAACCGAAAACGGTATTAAAGTATTATCTCTATTATATAAAGAACGCCGTAAATCAAAGCCAGGCGACTATTGAATACGCAGGCCAAATCGATCAGGCGGAAGTTGCAAAAATAGAGAAACACTTATCCAGTAGTTATAATCGCCCCATCACCGCAACCACAGTGGAAACCGATGCCCTAATCGCGGGATTCAGAGTTTCCATTGGTGATGATATATTTGACGCGTCCGTAGCTGGACGCCTGAACAACCTTGCCAAATCCGTAAGTTAATTTTCAAGAATTCTAATGAGCTCGATAATCGAACAAATTGAACAGGAAATCGCCAATCTCGAAACGGCGACCATTAAGAAGAACACCGGATCCATCCTAAGGGTGGGGGACGGAGTTGCCATCGTAGATGGTCTCTCGGAGGTCATGTATAATGAAATGATCGAGTTTCCCGGCGGCCTTACTGGCATCGCTTTAAACCTTGAAGCGGAGGAAGTGGGTTGCGTTGTATTAGGTGACACCAGTCGCTTGAAAGAAGGGGACGAGGTAAACACAACAGGACGTCTACTTTCAGTGCCCGTTGGAAAAGCTCTTTTGGGTCGCGTAGTAGACGCCCTCGGAATTCCCGTAGACGGCAAAGGTCCTATTGATTCCACAGAATTTAATCCGCTGGAAAAAATTGCTCCGGGTATTATTCCTCGTCAATCGGTAGACCAGCCACTTCAAACAGGTATAATGCCTATTGATGCGATGATCCCAATTGGTCGTGGACAACGTGAACTCATTATTGGCGATCGCCAGACCGGTAAAACCACTATCGCTATTGATACCATCATCAACCAAGCGAAGATCAACAACCAGCACAAGCTGGAGGACGGTACCTTTCCGGAAGATTTCCGCCCAGTCTACAGCATCTACGTTGCGATCGGTCAGAAGAATTCAAACATTGCCCGAACCATCGGTGTTCTCGAAAACAATAGCGCAATGGAGTATACGATCATCGTAACAGCTCCAGCAGCCGATAATCCAGCCAACCAATACCTGGCTCCTTACGGCGGATGTGCCATGGGTGAATGGTTCATGCAAAACGGCATGGATGCACTTATCGTTTATGACGATCTTTCCAAACAAGCGGTTGCCTACCGTCAAATTTCCCTGATTCTAAAACGTCCTTCAGGTCGTGAAGCGTATCCGGGTGATGTTTTCTACCTCCACTCACGTTTGCTCGAACGGTCAGCACGCTTAAACAAAGATAACGGAAACGGATCTCTTACCGCGCTGCCTATTATTGAAACGCAAGCTGGTGACGTATCTGCTTATATTCCAACCAACGTGATCTCCATCACGGACGGTCAAATCTTCCTTGAAACCGATTTATTCAACCAGGGCATTCGTCCTGCTATTTCGGTAGGCCTATCAGTATCTCGCGTAGGATCCGCAGCACAGATTAAAGCAATTAAGCAGGTGGCAGGTTCCGTGAAGTTGGAATTGGCTCAGTTCCGTGAGCTTCAGGCATTCGCACAATTTGGTTCCGACCTCGATGCTAAAACCAAAGCTCAGCTAGATCGCGGTTCAAGAACCGTTGAATTATTTAAACAACCCGCTTTCTCTCCCAAAACAGCTGAAGTTCAAGTTGCGTTGTTGTGGGCAGTTCAAAACGGATTCTTAGATAGTATCGAAGTCCTTAAAATTGCAGACGCAGTGCAAAATTTGGTCGAAACCCTTACTTCTGCCCAAGCTGATCTTCTGACCCGCATTCGGAACGAAAAGAAATTATCTGACGAATTGTTTGCTGATTTGAAATCAGCAGTTGAGTCCTGGAAATCTGGATACGCCGATTAATAATCGAAATGGCTAATTTACGCGACATCAGGCGCCGAATAAAATCGGTCAAAAACACCTCCCAGATCACTCGGGCGATGCAGCTTGTAGCAGCTTCCAAAATGAAGCGCGCACAGGATGCGGCTCTGGCTGGGAGACCCTATGCTCAACTGCTCGCTAGAATTATGAAACCTGTTGCCAGTGGGGTTTTAGGATTTACTCACCCTTTCTTGGAAGAACGCACAGTAAATACTCGCGGTATTATTCTAGTCAGCACAGATAAAGGATTGTGCGGCGGTTTAAACGGAAATTTGTTCAGAGAGCTTCCTTCAGCAAAAGAGTCTATAAAGTATATCACAGTTGGTCGTAAGGCTGCTCAATTCATCAGCCGCAGTGGTCGCGATTTGATTGCCGACTTTTCGGTATCCGACAACACGACCTTTCCAGAAGTAAAAGTCGTAATCGAGCATGCTATTTCGTGTTTCCTGGATGGATCCATTGACACACTCGAGGTTCTTTACTCAGGCTTTGTCAATACCCTGAAACAGGAACCACGTTTAGTTCCTCTGTTGCCACTTAGCAGTATCGAAGACGCCCTGAAATCACTGGGTATCGAAACAGAAGAAACAGACGATCGTGAACTCAATTTCGAACCGGATGTAGAAACGATTCTTACCGACTTGCTTCCTCTGTTCGTACGCCGCCAATTCTTCTCCATGCTACGGGGAGCGAAAGCTTCTGAACACAGTGCACGAATGGTAGCCATGAAATCAGCAACTGATAACGCAAACAATTTGGTAGATAGCCTAACGCTCGACTACAACAAGGCTCGTCAGGCGGCCATTACCCAGGAAATTCTAGAAATCGCTGCCGCAACAGCTTCGAATAGTTAATCATTTTAATATACCATATCCATGAGTAATACAGGAAGAATAGTTCAAGTCATCGGCGCTGTCGTAGATGTAAAATTTGAGCAAGGCAAGGTCCCTGAAATTTATCAGGCATTGCAAATCAGCTACACCGTAGGCGGTGAATCAAATAGTCTGATTCTTGAAATCCAACAACACTTGGGCGACGGAGTTGTTCGTGCGGTTGCCATGTCTTCCACCGAGGGTCTCGTAAGAGGTATGGATGTAACCGATACGGGTGCACCCATTTCTGTCCCGGTCGGAGAGGGCGTTCTTGGACGCATCTTTGACGTGTCTGGAGCAGTCGTAGATGGCAAAGGAGAAGTGAAAGCGGACAAGTATTATCCAATTCACCGTCAGGCCCCTGCGCTCATCGACCAAAGCACCGAAGCCGAGATTCTCGAAACCGGTATCAAGGTAATCGATCTGATCTGCCCGTTTATCAAAGGTGGTAAAGTTGGAGCGTTCGGTGGTGCAGGAGTTGGTAAGACCGTGGTTATCATGGAGCTCATTAACAACATCGCAAAAGCTTATGGTGGATACTCTGTATTTTGTGGAGTAGGGGAACGTTCTCGTGAAGGGAATGACCTTTATCACGAAATGTCCGATGCCGGTGTTATCGACCAAGAAAACCTGGCGAACTCAAAAGTTGCGCTTTGTTATGGTCAAATGAACGAGCCTCCTGGTGCTCGTATGCGCGTAGCCTTGTCTGGACTTTCCATGGCGGAGTATTTCCGTGACGAAAAGAATCTCGATGTACTACTGTTCGTAGATAATATTTTCCGATTTTCACAGGCAGGTTCTGAAGTATCCGCCCTTCTTGGACGCTCTCCTTCTGCTGTTGGTTACCAACCAACACTGTCCCAGGAAATGGGTATCCTTCAGGAACGCATTACCTCCACGAAGAACGGTTCCATAACTTCCTTCCAGGCGGTATATGTTCCTGCAGATGATTTAACAGATCCTGCTCCTGCAAATACATTTGCTCACTTGGACTCCACCATCGTTTTGGAACGTCGTATTGCGGAGCTTGGTATTTATCCTGCGGTGGAACCACTGGATTCTCAATCCACAGCGTTGGATCCTGCGGTCATTGGCGAGGAGCACTATGCGGTTGCTCGCGGAGTTCAGAACGTACTTCAACGCTACAAAGACCTGCAGGATATCATAGCAATTCTCGGATTGGACGAATTGAGCCCGGAAGATAAGCAAGCAGTATTCCGCGCACGTAAGATTCAAAAGTTCCTTTCACAACCTTTCCACGTTGCAGAAGTCTTCACTGGTTTCCCTGGAAAATATGTTTCTACAGCAGATACTGTTAAAGGATTCAAAATGATCCTGGATGGTGAGCTTGATCACATAGCCGAAAATGACTTCTACATGAAGGGGTCCATTGACGAGGTGATCGCAGCATCAGAAGCAAGCGCCTAATTATGTCCATAAAACTCGAGATCGTAACACCCGAAAACACAGTCTACAGCGAAACAGTAGATTCGGTGGTGTTGCCCACAACTTCTGGTGAAGTTGGTATATTGCCAGGCCACATCCCATTGATTACCGAATTAATGGCAGGTGAGCTCGCAGTAACCAAAGATGGCGCACTCGATCTTTTGGCTGTGGATGTTGGTTTTGCAGAAGTAATCGGAGACACCGTATCTGTTCTGACCGAAGCGGCTGTTGATATCGAAGACATAGACCTGGCCTCTGTAGAAGAAGCACAACGCAGAGCAGAGCAGGCGTTAAAGGAGGCCGAAGGCCAAGATATGGATCCGGATGCAATACTGGCTCTTGAAGCAAAAGTCCGTTTCGCCTTGGTACAACAACTCACCAAGAAAAAGGGCAAGTAATCCTCTGACCAATAGTCTAGCCCGGATTACCTAGCAGATCAAATTCCTGAAGTCTTCAAACTCTCCGCTGAATCCATCAGGGATACCTTTGGTGATCACCGCGACCGCATCGTGCGAATGCAATGACTCGAGGTGAGCGATAGCTACTTGGAAATCGATAATTTCTTCGACCGTATCCAGCTCCTCGTAAACCAAACGGGCCGCATCCTCGACGAACTTGATGTAGGCGCCGTTCAATTCGGCAAAGGCTTGTTCATCTTCACGGCGAACCATTACTTGAGTTTCGGTCTTGAGTGCGTTCGCGCAGAGCACCTGCAAATCTTCTATCGTAAGCGTTGAACCTTCCGCGAGTTCTACAAGAACACGAGCCTTGCTACGCTGAGAATGCGGAATGGAATAGGTGTTACGTTCCTCGCGAGCGTGCTCAGACAATTTATCCGAACAAGGACAGGCGGAAGAGTAGACAAAGTCCAATTGGACATTTCGGTGCATTCTTCCACTAGCAGACATCCTACCTTCCCACATAACCTGGTAGTATTGATAACCCTCCAATTTACTTCTCAGACTTTGCTGAACTATGGGATAATTAAAATACAGTTTCAACCGCACGTCTCGACTGTTGAGCCGGTCAAGGTAGGTTTTTAAAATCTCCTCAATCGTGGCCCAGCTAAACACTTCGTCTTTGTAATCATAAAAGACACGGAGGATCCGGGACATATTGATCCCCTTGTTGTTCTTCTCCAAAGAAACTGTTCCAGTAACGGATGTTTCTATCTGGATTATTTCTCCGCTTTTAGTGCCAAACCTCAAAGGAAGTTTAAAATTAGATATGCCGACTTGGTTAATCGCCACCTTGGCACCTAAAATATAGTCAGAGTGCGCGTTTTGTATATCAGGCAGTGATTCTCGATAATCCTCGCTCGATTCAAACGACGAGTCGTAATCACGGCTCGGCTTCGATTGTGAGTCTGGAAAAGAATTATTCATGGGTGTTTCATTCATTATCTGTCGACAACTAGGTCGTAAATTAGCGGAAAACCTTGCTGGGTAAAACGGAATTGGTCAATGGATTATCGTTAGCAGCCTTTCAGGACTCATCCGACGGATTGTAGCTAGAAATTACCTAAATTTCTCCCGAGGTCGTGATTGACTAGCCCTGCGGCATTCGTTCCAATCACGGCTTCATTTTTGGGCCCATAGCTCAGTTGGTTAGAGCAAGCGACTCATAATCGCTTGGTCCTCGGTTCAAGTCCGAGTGGGCCCACCATTCCTTGCTATCAGATTTCCTTAGCCGGTTACTTCACCTCTCCAACTTCAAAGTCGCTGTCGTACCGCGCTTTGAGCCCTTCCCAGATAGAAGCCAAGTTGCTGAGTCTTTTTGGTTCAGCTGATGCCAAATTATTCAGCTCCGCACGATCATCTACCAAATGGTATAGCTCCCAGCGATCATCGTTATCACGCCTCATGACCGCTTTCCAATCACCTTCCCGGATCGCCCGGTTGCCGGAATGAGCCCAGAACAAAACTCGATCCTCCCAACTTGGCTCCGCGTTGAATACAGGCACCAGGCTTCTCCCTGGTAGGTCAGGACCAGTTTTGGAAGGTTCGTTTAACACTCCGGCGAGATCTAATATAGTCGGAAACAGATCAATAAAGTGACCGGGGGTATGGCGGAGCTCCCCGCGTGCCTGGATTCCTTTGGGCCAATTAACAATCATAGGAGATGAAATACCACCTTCATGGTTCCAGTGTTTGTGAAATGAAAAGGGAGTATTGGCCGCCGTTGACCACCCAGGGCCAAGCCCGAGGTAGGAACCAGCCGATCCAAGTGGGGCCGCAGGATCGTGCTTGTCACCTCGATTCATCATTTCACCACTGGCGCCGTTGTCAGACACAAATATAAAAACGGTATTGTCCGCTTCCCCCATGATTTTCACCTGTGCCATTACCCGGCCAATCTCCTGGTCCATTCGGTCAATCATCGCAGCATGGATAGCCATCTTGGTTGCCTGGAAACGTTGTTGTTCGGCGGTTAGTTCATTCCAAGGGAGAGCATGGGCTACTTCTCCAGGATGAATCTGAGTAACCAGCTCTTCTTGTGAAAGATTCCATGGCGGAAAAACGTCCTGTCTTCGTTCCGCCAATCCGGAATCGACCAGCCCCATAGAAGTCAGACGGGACCAGCGCTCTTTTCTCACTACATCCCAACCTCTTAAATAAGCATCCCTGTATTTTTCAATATCTTGCGGAAGCGCGTGAAGAGGGAAGTGCGGAGCAAAAAAAGCAAGATATAGAAAAAAGGGCTGATCAGAAGTCTCCTCTGAATGCTCCTGGAGGAATTGAACGGCATAGTCCGCCTTTACCACGGTCGAATAAAAACCGGAATCCCGTTCAACGGCCGGCTGTGGTTCATCATCAAGGAAGACCTTAGTAGGACTGAAAAATCGATCCTGGTCACCCAGGTAAAACGACCGATCAAACCCACTTTTTTCAGGATCACCAGGCATTCCTTTGAGATGCCATTTACCTGAATGATAGCTGCGATATCCACTTTCCTTTAGGCGCAAGGGAAGCAAGCGGCTCCAGCTCGGCCACTCCTTTCCCTTTCTGGGATCCATGCCTACCTGCTGAGCGTAATACCCGGTCATCAGTACAGCACGAGATGGCCAGCACCGGCCGGTCGAGTACATTTGAGAAAATCGAAGCCCATTCTCAGCCAGACTATCTATATTCGGCGTCTGGATATCTCCACCAAAACAACCCGCGTCCGAGTAACCCATATCATCGGCCAGGACCAAAATGATGTTGGGCGGTTTTTCAGCAAAAAGCGAAAGGGATACAAAAACAAGAAAATGGGGCAAGAAGAGTAGGCGAATCATTGGACCAACTAAACCAACGCTCTATCACAATTCCTTCAACTCTATTTGTTAATTGCAAATCGAGTCCCGAATAAAGATTCGGACGAGGGAAATTTATAATTGGCCGCAATATCATCTATTTCCTTTCCAAGACTCATAATAAAAATTTAGATTTTGAACCTGTCTCAAATCAGAACGATGAATCTCCAGAAACAATGAAAGATAAGAAAATAAGCTTTGTAGGATTAGGGCGTATGGGCGCCAACATGGCACGTCGATTAAAGGACTGTGGATATAATTTATCCGGAGTCTATGATATCAACGCCAAAGTAGCCAATGAACTAGCTGATGAAATTGGTGCAACCGCTTGTGCGAGTTTGCCAGAAATTACAGTGAGTGCAGACATCGTTTTCACTGTGGTAACAAACGACGCGGCGATGGACGCTATCTTCTTTGGAGATGACAACCTGTTCAACAATTCCGAAGGCACGCTTTTTATTAACTGTGCCACTCTATCACCCGACATTCACCGAAAACTTGAGGCGGAGGCAGCCAAAGTCGGCGCTCAAGCACTCGAAGCCTGTATGGCATCCAGCATACCTCAGGCAAGAAACGGCGAACTGTATTTGATGATCGGCGGCAGTGAGAATGCCTTTAACCAAATAAAGCCAATGCTCGACGATATGAGCAAAGATTTGAGCTATGTCGGTGAAGCCGGGAAGGCAGCCGAAGTAAAAGCATTGGTTAACATGGTTATGAATATCAATACTGCTGCTCTGGCAGAAGGGCTTGGACTTGGGCAATCGCTAGGGCTGGACTTGGAAATGCTGTGCAAAGTATTCAGCCAAACTGGGGCAAACTCACGGGTACTCGAAACCGATGCTGAAGATATGCTGGCACGAGATCATGAGTGCTATTTTTCATGTGAGCATGCCGCTAAAGATTCGAAAATCGCTTTGGATCTTGCCGCCAAACAATCGATAAATCTTCCGCTCGCTGCAGCCACTTACGATCAATACAAAAAGCTCATGGATCTTGGATTGGGAGAATACGACAAATCTGGCGTAGCTGAGTTGACGTTTCCCGGCAGAAAGGGAACATCTTAGCTGTGGTTACCGAAATTAGAAATCATCTGGGAGAAAGAATCGATTTCACCTTTCTCGAAGGTCAGGAGAATCTTTCCGATTGGATCGTCGTGCTCGGGCACGGCGTCACAGGCAACAAAGACCGTCCTGTAATAGCAGAGACAGCTACTGCTCTCAATAATACGGGATTCAGTACCCTGGCATTTTCATTTTCAGGCAACGGCGGTTCGGAAGGCGATTTTCGTGACTCCTGTGTTTCAAAAGGAGTCGAGGAACTTAACGCTGTTATCACCGCCGTAGAAGGTAACAAAATAATCTACATCGGCCACAGCATGGGTGCAGCAGTTGGAGTCTTGACTGCACCCAGAGATGAACGAGTCAAACGGCTTGTTTCCCTTGCCGGCATGGTGAACACAAAGAGATTTGCACTTACTGAATTTGGGGAGGAAACGCCCAATGCAGGTTGTATGTGGGAGGAGGAAAGCTGTCCCTTATCTCAGTCCTTTATGGACGACCTCTGCCAGACCATAGGGACAGTAATTGAGCAGACAGATGGCGTAAAAGTGCCCTGGTTGCTTTTACATGGAACTGAAGACGACGTCGTATTACCACAAGACAGTGTTGATATTAAAGAGCGGCTCGGTGATCGTGTAGACCACATGGTAATTGAGGGAGCAGACCACAGTTTTAATGACGAGCAACGCCAAGCGCAACTGGATGCGGTGGTGAATTGGTTAGCAGCCAAGTGTGCTTAACCACAGTTAAAAAAGAGAATAAGAAACCACATTATGAAAAATTATATCGGAATAATTGTCGCAGCATTGATTTTTGGAGGATCTCTAAACGCGGCAAGAACAGGCAGCGGCATATTGACATTCGATACCGTTCCCGGCTGGGGACTTGACGCCAATGGTAAGTCTCAGCTCGGGCCAACTCACGGATCTGTACTAATAGACAAGGCGGGAAATATATATACTAGCGCGAATAAAGGTGTCGTTGTGTTCAACCCAGCCGGGCAGGTTGTGAAGTCTTTTGTAGGTGAGGAATACGCCGAAATACATGACATGGAAATTCGCGAGGAATACGGTGTCGAATATATCTATGCGGCACGGAACAAAGGGGGAATTGGCATAAAATTCTTAGCCAGTACAGGTCAGATAATCATGACTCTCCCTTTTCCAAAAGAGTCTGGTCTCGACATCGAAGAAATGAAACCAACCGCCATCACTGTTGCCGAGAATGGAGACATATTTTTGTCCGACGGCTATGGGAGTAGTATCATTTTCAAGTTTGATAAAAACGGTAAATACCTTAAGCACTTCGGCAAAAAAGGTGATGGTCTGAAGGAATTCAATACACCCCACGGAATGACTTTGGACAAACGATACAGTCCACACCGTCTGTTGATATGCGACCGCAATCACCAACCGATTGGCAGGCTGCTCCATTACGATCTGGACGGGAACTTTATTGAAGTCGCCGCTTCCAAATTGAGCTGGCCTACGTCCGTGGCCATACAAGGTGACTACGTTTCTGTGCCTAGCCTAGAGGGCCGCGTGGCCATCCTCGATAAGAGTAACGCGGTTGTATCAGTGTTAGGATACAATGCGAATCAGAGCGACGATGTTGGCAGCTGGTACCGCACGACACAGGAAGACTGGAAAGAAGGCGTCTTCTCAGGCACCCACGGATCCTACTGGGACAAGAACGGCAACCTCTACGTTCAGGATTGGAATGTAGATGGACGCATCATGAAGTTGGTTCGCGTCAAATGATTCTAAAAAGATTAGCAGGTCTGTTTCTATGATAATGAAATCCGCCGTTCCTACCCTGCCGGTCACCAACATGGCAGAGGGAGTGGATTTTTACCACGGGACACTCGGATTTGAAATAAAACATCAAGAGACCGACTATGCCGTACTCAGTTGTGACCGCGTCTCGTTACACCAATGGGCTGCCTCAGATGAGAGTTGGCGCAAAGGGGAGCGGGTTGTGGTGTCTGGGGTTGAGTCCTTCATCGCGGGAACGCACAGTTGCCGGATTGAGGTTGAGGGAATTGAGGAGATTCATCAGGACCTGCAACCAAAAGGGATCATTCATCCAAATGGCCAGCTAGCAAACAAACCGTGGGGAACTCGCGAATTTGCTGTCCTGGATCCTTGCGGAAATTTAGTGACGTTTTTTGAGAAAAATGAACAACCCCGCCCCAAGGGGCGAGGTATCAGAAGAGTGCGAGTTGTCTATCATCATGTAGTTTTGTGTATGTTATACGCCGCAAG
>Ga0114999_10000500_pt1 | contig 58562 bp, 63 predicted proteins | sample ArcticOcean_MG_C_3_FD_89820 | JGI IMG/M metagenome (GOLD analysis project Ga0114999, IMG submission 89820) | Marine microbial communities from western Arctic Ocean - ArcticOcean_MG_CB8_126 | ecosystem: Environmental > Aquatic > Marine > Oceanic | place: Arctic Ocean: Canada Basin | collected...
CAAAAACGGGTCCGTCGCGTTGGGACGCGTCAATGGCATTGCGCAACGCCTGACGCTGGGCGCTCATGGCAACTCCGGAAACGGATCAGCCATCCCGGGCGAGAGTGGCACCTCAAAGACGTTGAGGGTCAGTGACACCAGACAGTAATACCCGATGACACTCGTGAGTTCGATGAGGCCATTTTCACCCCAGGCGTCGATGGCCTGGTTGAAGCGTTCGTCGTTGATCCGGTTCTCGTCGAGCAGGCCGCGCGTGATGGCGAAGGCGAGGGCCTGGTCGGCGTCGTTAAATTCGGGGTTGCCCGCACGGATGCCATCGACGACGGTCTCGGTAACGCCCGCGCGCATTGCGAGTGCGCGGTGTGCCGCGAACTCAAACTTGGCCCTGAAGTGTGCGCCGACCGTGCAGATCGCGACTTCTTTGACCGTCTCGGAAATCGAAGTGGTGGCAAAGCGCATATCGGCGCCGAACTGCTGGATGGTGTTGCCCACGCTCGGGCTACGGGCCCAGACGCCAAAGGGGCCTACCAACCCAAGATCGCCACGTGGACCCTGTCGCATGGCGTCGTAGACAGCTTGTTGATCCGGCGTCAGGTTCTCGGGGTCGAGCGGTGGCAGTCGTGTCATATGGGGTGTCGTCTCTTGGGGTGGAGGGTGGGGGTATATAAGTGTGTTTGCCGCTTGGGAAAGGCAAGGCTTCAGCGCATTCCGCCGAGGCCGTTCCAGAGCTTTCTCGCGAGCCAGACAAAGAATGCCAGCGTAAAGAGTGGAATCACGAGAACAGCGAGCATTTGCAGGATGAACCGGCCTCGCTGGCGGGCGGCGTAAGTGTTTAGAAGTTTTGCGTAAGCCCCGGTCACCTGGCGGGCGGTTTCCGCTGAAGCGTTTGCAGGGAGTACGAGCGAGTGGCCAGCGCGGACGAGCATGTTCTCGGGTTCGTTCGGCACCGGATACGCACCGCTCGCTTCCCTTGTCACGTTGACTGCCTCGACTAGCTGTCGCATTTCCGCCGGCAACTCACTGGCAAGCGAGCGCCCGGGGCGGATGTCGATGTCGTCCCACTCGGTGTAACCGAGTGCGGCGATGATGGCACAGTATCCAACCGCGAAGACGGTGAAACCGAGCAGCCAGTTTGGCATCTTCCCGTGACCCCCGTTTTAGGCTGAAATGGTTAGCCTGAAATGTTCGGGCCGTGCCCCGCGTCGATCGCGGCTGTCGGACCGTCCGAGCCAGAGCCCCCACAAGGCACCCCGTTGCTCCCTTAACGCGGTGGCCACAGATGCAGCCATCCGCATAATCAAAAGAGGCTGCCGAAGGCGCGGTGAGCGCTAAGAATACCGCCCCAAAAGCAGAACACAACTGGGCCCGATCAGTGCCTGGGGACGCCTTCCGGTTTGACTTGCCTGGAGCAAAAAGTTAACTTTGCGGCGCTTCGGTTTGCAGGCCGTTTATTGGTCTGTCATGGGCGTTCGTTTTTTGCTGAATTGGTGGGCGAAATCCCGGTTCTCAAGCGTTGGCTTTATCTGGTTTTGTGAGGTCAATGTGCATTTGTATGTTGTAGATTTCGATAGATGAGGCTTCGGCAAACCATTTGGGAAATGAGAACCAGCGGCGATTCAGGTAACAACTGGATGGTCGTGAATTGGACGTGAAAATGATCGCGCGACCGATCGATAGCCAAGCGCCGGGCACGAAGCAGAAAACGATCATGGATCGTGAACAAGAACCAGAATAGACGTCGTGAAGATTAGGTGAGTCCCGTCTCGGGACCTGGGCTCGAGAAGCTGAACATGGCTGCAAGCAAGCGTGGGCTGCCAAAGCACATCGCTGTGAGCAGGGGGTTCAGCCAATAAGTAAAGGTATGTATACATGTTCCTAGCGGTTGTTTTGGTCCTGTTGGTCGTTGGTTCGATCATCTATCACATTGTGAGCCCGTGGTGGTTTACGCCGATCGCATCACACTGGGATGCTATCGACATGACGGTCGACATCACCTTCTGGATCACGGGTGCGGTCTTTGTCGCGGTCAACCTGTTCATGGCCTACGCCGTGATCAAATTTAGATACAAGAAAGAGGCGCGGGCGCACTACGAACCTGAAAACCCGAAGCTTGAGAGCTGGCTGACCATCATCACGGCACTCGGCGTCGCTGCGTTGCTCGCCCCCGGACTGTGGGTGTGGGGACAGTTCGTTAACGTCCCCGAGGAAGCCTGGGCACTCGAAGCGGTTGGAGAGCAATGGCGCTGGACGTTCCGTCTGCCGGGCAAGGACGGGCAGTTGGGGACGACTGATGCCACGCTGATCAGCGTTGATAACCCGTTCGGCATGAACCCCCATGACGAGCGTGGACAGGACGATCTGCTCATTTTCTCTAACGAAGTGCATATCCCCATCGCCGAGCCGGTTCAGTTTTTGCTGCGTTCCAAGGATGTCCTTCATGACTTTGCGGTCGCCGAATTCCGCGTGAAGATGGACCTTGTACCCGGCATGGTCACCTATCTGTGGCTGGAGCCAATCAGAACCGGCACCTTCGAGGTGCTCTGCGAGGAGCACTGCGGCATGGGCCACTTCACGATGAAGGGGCGCGTGGTCGTCGACAGCGCTGAGGATTTTGCCAAGTGGGAAGCAGAGCAGATGACCTATGCGCAGTTCGCGGCGTTGCCAAAGGGTGATGCTGCCAAGGGTCAGGCCATGTATGCCGTCTGCAGTGCGTGTCACGGTGCTGATGGCGCCGGCAATCGCGCATTGAACTCACCGAAGCTTGCCGGCCAGCGAACCTGGTACACCGAGCACCAACTGCGAAACTTCAAGAAGGGCGTTCGCGGTGCACTTGAAGAAGACGAATATGGTCGCCAGATGGCGCCAATGATGGCGACACTGGCCGATGATGAGGCCATTCGACATGTGTCTGCGTACATCGCGACACTGCCGAACACGAAGCCCGAAGTTTCGATCATTGGTGATGTCGAACGCGGCGAGGACTTGTACATCACCTGCAGCAAGTGTCATGGCAATGATGGCGAGGGCAAATACACGATGTACGCGCCTCGTCTCGCCGGCCAACAGGACTGGTATCTGAAGCGCCAGTTGCACAATTACAAACACGGCATCCGTGGCGGTAGTCATGACAATGACTGGGTTGGGCCTATGATGGCGCTGATGTCGCGGATGTTGCGCGACGAAGAGTCGATGGACGATGTCATTGCATATATCAACTCGATGCCTCTTGAGGCGAAGGCGGAGTCAGTCCCGAGCGAGGGCTGATTCGAGCGCCACGAGACCGAGACAACGAGAAGAATAGTAAGGAGGAAGAACCGATGGCCTATGTATCAATCGCGGAACGCGGCCAGGAAATCTCGCATCCCCATAGTTTCATAACCAAATACATATGGAGCCAGGACCACAAGGTCATCGCAATCCAGTACGGCATTGTGTCGATCTCGGTTGGTGTGGTGGCGATGATCCTGTCAGCGCTGATGCGACTGCAGCTCGGTTTTCCCGATACGTTCTCGCTCATTTCGCCGAACGAGTATTACCAGTTTGTGACCATGCACGGCATGATCATGGTCGTCTATCTGCTGACCGCACTCTTTCTGGGGGGCTTCGGCAATTATCTGATTCCGCTCATGTTGGGGGCGAGGGACATGGTGTTCCCGTACCTGAATATGCTCAGTTTCTGGGTCTATTTGCTGTCTGTCATCATCCTGATGGCGAGCTTCTTTGTGCCGGGTGGTCCGACGGGGGCCGGCTGGACCCTGTATCCACCGCAGGCCATCCTGCCGGGCACACCGGGCTCCGAATATGGCATCTTGTTGATGCTGATCTCGCTCGGTGTCTTCATCGTCGCCTTTACCATGGGCGGACTGAACTACGTCACCACGGTCCTGCAGGCGCGCACGCACGGCATGACCCTGATGCGTATGCCGCTTTCAATCTGGGGCATTTTCACCGCAACAGTGCTGGGTCTGCTCGCGTTTCCGGCGCTGCTCGTCAGCGCGATCATGATGACGTTCGATCGTCTGCTCGGCACCAGCTTTTTCATGCCTGCCATTGTCTCGCTCGGTGAGAACCTTGATTACAAAGGCGGCAGTCCGGTTCTCTTCCAGCATCTCTTTTGGTTCTTTGGCCACCCGGAGGTGTACATCGTTGCACTGCCGGCGTTCGGCATCGTCTCTGATCTTTTGAGCGTCCATGCGCGCAAGAACATCTTTGGCTACCGCATGATGGTCTGGGCGATCGTTTCGATCGGCGGCTTGTCCTTCATCGTGTGGGCGCACCACATGTACGTCAGCGGCATGAACCCGTATTTCGGTTTCTTCTTCGCAACGACCACGCTGATCATCGCGGTGCCGACGGCCATCAAGGTCTACAACTGGGTTCTCACGCTATGGCAAGGCAACATCCACCTGCGGGTGCCCATGTTGTTTGCGATCGGTTTCATCTTCACCTTTACCCACGGTGGTCTGACCGGGCTCTTCCTCGGTAACGTGGTCATCGACCTGCCGTTGTCCGATACCTACTTCGTTATCGGCCACTTTCACATGGTGATGGGCGTGTCACCGGTACTGGTGCTGTTCGGTGCCATCTATCACTGGTATCCCAAGATAACTGGCAAGATGTACAACGAAACGATGGGCAAGTGGCACTTCTGGATGACGCTCTTCGGCACCTACGCGATTTACCTGCCGATGCACTATCTCGGCTTCCTGGGTGTGCCGAGACGGTACTACGCGTACTCGGGCACCGACTTCATTCCCGAGTCGGCGCAGATTGCTAATCAAGGTATCACCATCGCGGCTATCTTCGTCGCGCTGACCCAGTTGCTCTTCTTTGCCAATATGATCTGGGGCCTCGTCAGCGGACCGAAAGCATCCGGCAATCCCTGGGGTGCAACCACGCTCGAATGGCTGACCAAAGAGACGCCGCCTGTGCATGGCAACTGGGGTGAGGATACGCCGACGGTTCATCGCTGGGCGTATGACTTCAGTGTGCCGGGGCATGAAGAGGACTTCATTCCGCAAACGACACCGCGACCGGAAGGCGAGCAGTCCGAGCCTACGTAGGCCCGGGCTCGCCACAGGTTTAGAACGCAGGAGAATCCGGGTAACCCCATGGAAACTGTAGTTGCTCTCGTCGTCATTCTGGTAGCCGGGGCCTTTTGGTGGCTTTGGCGGCAGAGGATCTTTGAGAAGCCGTGGTTGACCCACGGCCCACTCGAGGACCACCCGAGCCACAATATTCGTCGTGTACCCGCTGCCAAGACCGGGTTGTTTCTGTTTTTGGTGATTGTCACCAGCCTCTTTTCGCTCTTTATCAGTGCCTATTTCGACCGGATGGATCTCGCCGACTGGCGGCCTGCGCCCGAGCCCGTACTGTTATGGGTGAACACGTTTGCGCTGATCCTTGGCAGTGTTGCGATGCAGTGGGCGTGGAGCGGCGCACGACGCAATGATGTGATCACGATGCAGCGTGGCCTCATCGCCGCGGGCGTGCTGACGACCGGGTTTGTCGTGGGTCAGATCTGGGCATGGTTTCAACTCACCGGCGCGGGTTTTGGTTTGCAGAGCAATCCTGCGAGTGCATTTTTCTACGTGCTGACCGGCGTCCACGGTCTGCACATGATTGGCGGCATGTACGTGTGGTTGCGCACGGTCCGACGGCTCCTGGCGCGGGAGGAGTTGGAGCGGGTGGGCGGCGCCATCGAGCTTTGCAAGACGTACTGGCACTACCTGCTGATCGTGTGGCTGGTGCTGTTTGGCCTGTTGTTGTCGACGTGATGTCAACGCGCAGCGGGCGACAAAACGATTCATCATTTTCAAGATTAACCAAGATAGAGAGACGATATGTCGGATAGCGTAGCAACTGCTGATACCCTTCAGGAGGGGGTCGCCGGCGCGGTCAAGGACTGGACATCGCCGATGCAGACGTTCCAGGTCCCCTGGGGCAAGGCGATGATGTGGATCTTCCTCCTGAGTGACACATTCATCTTCACCTGTTTTCTGACGGGCTACATGAGTGTACGCACGTCGACCAAGGTCGCGTGGCCCAACCCGAGTGAAGTGTTCGCGCTGCATGTCGGCGAAACCAATGTGCCACTGCTGCTGATCGCGATCATGACCTTCATCCTGATCTCCAGTAGTGGCACCATGGCTATGGCTGTGAACATGGGCTACGCCAAGCGCAAGAAGGCGGCCGTGTGGTTGATCGTCGCGACCGCTGGGTTCGGCGCGAGCTTTGTTGGCATGCAGGCATTCGAGTGGAGCAAGCTGATCGAAGAGGGCGTTCGACCCTGGGGAAACCCGTTCGGCGCTGCCCAGTTTGGCTCCAGTTTCTTTATGATCACCGGGTTCCACGGTGCTCACGTGTCCCTCGGCGTCATCTATCTGCTGTGGGTCGCTCGTCGCGTCGGGTCGGGGTATTACGATTCGAGTGGCAACTATGAACTCGTTGAGATCGCAGGCCTGTACTGGCACTTTGTCGATCTGGTCTGGGTATTTATTTTCGCATTTTTCTATTTGTGGTGAGGTAGCGCATGTCTGCTGAAGAAGGACAACAACATCCGATCAAGCTGTATCTGTACATATGGACACTGCTGTTTGTTCTGAGTTTTTTCTCGTACCTCGTTGACTACTTTGCCTTTCAGGGTGTGGTGCGCTGGACGCTGATCCTCATCTTCATGTTGCTGAAAGCGGGCTTCATCGTCGCGATCTTTATGCACATGGTTTGGGAGCGGATGGCGCTTGCAACCGCGATCTTGACGCCACCCGCGGCGCTGCTCGTATTTATTGGGCTAATGAGCGTTGAAGGTTATTACATCAACGGTTCACGGCTTCTGTATTTTGCGACGATAGCCGCCGGCGGTTAGCGTCCTGTTTGCTGAGTGAAGCGAAAAAAAGCCCTGCGATTGAGCAGGGCTTTTTTTTGGCAGAAGGTTGCGGGCAGAAGGACGAGGGGCTTGGCCAATCCGACGTCGCAGGATGGGACCGCCGGGCGGTTTTCCTTGCGATCCGGCACGCCCGCGGAGGCTTCGCGGTGTCGCCAAGCCGCCAACCGGGTTGCGCCTATTCGAGTAAGTGGGTAAGTCGGTAAGTGGGGCCCTCGATTCGGGTGTACGAGCGTGGGGTGGGTGCGTGTTCGATGGGAGGCTTCCCGCATGCGGGCCCTCATTGGCTCGGGGTTTAGTTCCTTACTTCAGGGACTTGATGTATGCGAGCACATCATTGATCGCCGCGTCGGTGGCGAGGACCCCAGCCATCGGCTTCATCTGCATGCCAAAGATGTCTTTTGGATCGCTGCCGCGGGCGCCACTTTTGTAGTTGGCGATTTGGCGTGCTATGTACCAGTCTTGCTGAATCGTCAGGTTGGGCGCATTCATCGCGGCGAGTCCCTTGCCATTCGCGCCGTGGCAGGTGGCGCAAACCATGTATCCGGTCTTGCCCTTGGTCGCGTCGCCGGATGTCGTATGGGTGATCGCCGTGGGCGGGAGGTTTTCGATATACGCAGCGACGTTCGCGACGGCCAAGTCACTGGGAAGCGTCATCGCCATCGGCCGCATCTGCATGCCGAACGTGTCTTTGGAATGGGTACCGCGGATACCTGTTTTGTAATTCTTGAGTTGTCGTTCGACATACCAGGCTTCTTGCCCTGCGATCGCTGGTGCGTTCAGTGCCGCATTACCCTCGCCATTTGCGCCGTGACAGGTTGTGCAGATGACATAAGCGGTTTTTCCGGCTGCCGCGTCGGCGGCGTGAGACAAGGGACTAACCAGCGCGAGCAGGAGCGCTGCGAGGACAACTTTCGACGGCATATCTTTTTCCTATCGGTATCCAGAGGTGGGTGCAGTGCTCGGATTGAGCGCCAGCCGTGCAGGCGTGGATTGTGCAACTCAAGGCAGGTCTTTGTCGGCCGCGGCGCGCGCAACACTTTACAACAACTCGAACGAGATTTGGAGAACGCACCGCGATGACCGATCGAATCGAGGGCCTCAATCGAGGCAACGATGTCAACCAACGACCGTTCTTCAACGAAGCGCTTGTCAGGACAATCAAGGCACAATGAAGCCCAATAATGCGCCGGTTGATGGTGCCTTGGCTCGAGTTAGCGTGACGCCTTTGACTCTCGCATACGACCCTCGCCCATAACGACTCTCGCCCTTATGGTGTTCGTCCATAAACGACTTTCGGCCTTACGATTCGTCTTTCATCCGCGTAATGTGACTGCCCCGGCGCTGGCTTACCCAATAGGCTGCCTGCACGCCAATGATCAGTATCGCGATCAAGGGCAACAGACCCCAATCAGGGGTCTCACCAACACGAAAAAAGAACACACCCTGGTAGGTCTTGCCTGACCCTGTGTGGCGGGATCGCACGATTGCAATGTAGTCTCCACGCTCCTTGAAGTCGTGTGTGGCAACGAGGGCGCCCTGCTCGAGTGTCACCTCGCTCTGCAGGAAGACCGTGTCGGGACTGAGGTCTTCGATATCTGCGATATCTGCGTTGCTTGCGTATTCGCCGATGCCGGCACCGTCGTGTATGACGCGAACTTCGACTGGCATGGAGCCAGTTGTCTCGTGCAGGTACTCAAAGACAAAGAAGGTTCGACCGTGGGTGGGAACATTTTCACAGTCAACTCGTTGTCTCTCCCCGGCAGCGTCGCGCTGGTACATCCCTAGCCGCACGACCATGAAGCCAACCTTCAGCGTGCAGAGGTCACCGTCCTGGGTGAGGTCGCCGTAGGCGTTGGAGTCGAGCGCAAGGAGCGCGAGCACACACGCGAGGATTAACTGAAATCTCCGCGGGTAAAGTGCATTTCGGCGCACCTGTCAGCGGACGGTAGGGTCGCGCAGCGGGCCAACAGGTCCGCGTGCTGCCAACGTGAGCGCAACAGACAGGACTCTGCAAGTGCGGCGACTCATGCGGAGAGCTTGACGACCCGGTCTGGCGCATGGGCGTCCTGTCCCAACTGCCACATGATCGGTGCTTCCCCCACAACCGATACCCGGTTGCCAGCACGTTCTTCGGGCCAGTAATCCCACATGGCGTGGTGCAGCACCGCGCGATTGTCCCAGATCGCAATGCCGTTCTGGTTCCATACGAAGCGGCACTGGAAGGCAACCCGCTCGGCGTGATTGAAGAGGAAATCGAGCAGCGAACGGCCCTCTTCTTTCGGCAGGTCATCAATCGAATGCGTGAACTCGCGGTCGACAAACAATACCGGTCGGCCCGACTGAGCATGTCGCCGAACGATCGGATGATGATTCTCTGGCCACGGCGTATTGCCGGCGGAGTCGAAGTTGAACAGGCGTCGGAACGGCTCTTCGCCTGAGTGCAGGGCGGTCAAGCCGTCGAGCAGTACCTTCATGCGATCCGAGAGTGCGTCGTAAGCCGCGCCGAGGCCCGCGAATAACGTGTCGCCGCCCAGTGGTGGCACCTGATGCAGTTGCAGGATGCTCGCCTGCGGTGGCTCTGCATCACAGGAGACATCCGAGTGCCATCGGTTGCCGGCGGCCACGCGACTCTCGCCATGTGTCTTCATGCGCAAGAGGCCCGGAAACTCAGCCGGCTTGCCGCGTGATGCGGGATGCACATGAATGTCTCCAAAGCATCGCGCGAGCGCGGAATGTTGCTCCGGCGTCAGCGCTGGCTGGTCGCGAAGAAAGACTACGCCAAACGTATTAAACGCATCCCAAAGTGCGTCGAAATCGCGTGACGGGTTGGTCGCGTCGAAACCGGCGACTTCGGCACCGATGATCGGCGTGATCGGTGTAACGGTAAGTCCCATGTGAGTTGCCTCCAGGAATGGCACCGTCCGGGATAGGGCCCGTGTCGGGTCGGGGCGGGTGCGTGTACAGATCGTCTTCAGATTCTGTGGAATCCCAAGGCGGACCGGGCTGTGAACCGTACATAGTACAGAAACCGGCGGCTGGAACTACCAATCCTGAATCATGACCGCTCTTTTGTTTCCAGCGCCAGGACCGGGCGTCCGTTGAGGGGGGCTGCCAGGGTGCCGGTCCCAGACTCGCATTCGCAGGGCGGTGCTGCGGAGACTACCGCTGTCGTACCGCGTAAACCCGGTGTGATAGGCGATGCTGCCGACAAAAACTAGTCGATGAGGTCGTTGAGGGATAGCGTGGAAACTGCGCTCGGTAACATAAATCCCGCTGGCGCTGGCGTCAAAGCTGGAACGGGCACCGGAAAATCGGCGTTGGCGAACCTGTTACCCTGCGCCGCAACGTTTTCGTGGCAACGCTCATGTGGCGCTACGCCCGCATCATCACCGCATCGCTTGGCATGTTTCTCGGTGCGCTCGACATCACGGTCAATGTAGCGCTCCCGATCATGACCCGGGATCTTGGAACCGACGTGCAGACGATCCAATGGGTGATCGTGTTGTATGTCGGCCTTGCGACCGCGCTGCAACTCGGCATGGGACCCGCCGCGGACCGGTTCGGCGTGCGCCGATTTTATCTGCTGGGCATCGGCATCTACGGCCTTGCGGTGCTTCTGATCGGCCTTGTGCCGGATCTCGCCTGGCTACTGGGACTGAGGTTACTGCAGGCGGTCGGCTTCGCCTTGCTGCTCGCGACCGGGCCGGCGCTGGTCGCGCTGCTGGTGCCCCGGGCCGAGCGAGGCGCTGCATTCGGACTCATGGTTGGCATGGGGACGTTGGGGGGCATCGCCGGTTCGTTAATCGGTGGTCTGCTGGTTGATGAGTGGGGTTGGCGCGCCGCATTCGTGCTGCGCGTTCCGGTTTGTATTCTCGCGCTCGTGCTTGGCCTCGCTTTGTTGCCGCGAGACGCGCCAGTCGTTGAGAAATTGGCGGGTGAGGAACCCGGTCCTGGCTTCGATGTTTACGGTGCGATCTACCAGGGCATCGCGGTCGGCGCATTCGTCATTGGCCTGACGTTGCTCGGCCGAGACGGCTGGTCAGACCCGGTGGTCCTTTCGGTGTCAGCGCTCTGTGCGCTCGCGGTCGTGCTGTTTATTCGAAACGAGCGCCGGGTTGCGAAACCGCTCATTGAACTCTCACTGCTACAGAACCCACTCCTTGTGCTCATCGTGGCGGCGGGTTTCACGAATTCATTCGCCACCTTTACCATGATGTTTCTGTTTCCGTTTTTTGTCACCGACATCATGGGTGAGGGCGCCCTCGTTCTGGGTGGTTTGATCATGACCACCAACCTCGCCGCGGCGGTCGCCGCGCCCATCGGCGGCTGGCTCGCTGACCGGGTATCGGACGCGCTGCTCGCGACCTTGTCGTTGCTGGTCGGCACCGGCGCGCTTGCCTGGTTCAGCGCGTTCGATGCGTCCTATGTTTGGCAGGATGCGGTGCTGCCGCACATTGTCCTTGGTGTCTCCCTCGGCGTCTTTCCGGCTTGTAGTTCGAGCATGGTGATGAACAACATCCCCATTGATCGCGTGGCGACCGGCAGTTCGATTCTTGCGCTATCAAGGAGCCTGGGGCTGACCGCGAGTGTTGCCGTGCTAAGTGCGTTGTTCGCGACTCTGCGCGCCCGATATGGCGTCTCCATGTCGGAACCTGATGCCTTCGTTCTGGCATTCCGGCACGTCTACTGGGTCGCTACCGGCATTAGCGTGGTCTCGGTGGTCCTGGGCGGACTCTGCCTCGTGCAGAAGACGCGCGTCGTCAGCGCGTAGCTTCTTCGGTGAGTTGAGTTGCCTGGTTGAGTTGTCGAGGTTGCATGTCGGCTGAAGTACCCAGGTTGATGCTGGCCGTTGTGAACACCTTCCCGGTCGCCTTGTAGCTGGGCCGTTAACGTGAAATCAATCGCTCGACCTCGCGGTCCCAGGCGCCACGTTGGTCCTGCCCGTATCGCGTGGTGCCGCCGTCCGTTTCCTCGCCGGTTACGGCGACGTGCGCTTTGCCGTGTGTTCCGGTACGCAGCAGGCCGGGCAGGTAATCGGCGTTCAGAAAGTGTATGCCCGCGCCTGCCCGAGTGGCATCGGTTGGGTTGGGGCCGGTTGCATGGGGCGTGCCGTAGCAGAAGAAGACGACGCCGCCAGCCGCCATCTCGCAATGGAACGCGTCGTCTTCCGCTGCTTCCATGCGAATGTGGTGATCGCTGTCCGGGTCGCGATGATGCTTGTGCTCGGTGCCGAATGCGCGCGGGATGACTTTCAGTGTGCCGTTCTCGCGATTCGCGTCGTGTATCGCGATCCACATCGCCGTGCCTCGTAGCGGATCGTCAATGCAAAAGTACGCGTTGTCGGTGTGCCAGTTGGTAGGCAGGCCGGATCGGGCCGGCTTGATGAACATCTGATCAAGAATCTTCACAATCGGGTCACCGATCAACTGACTGACAGTCGCGGCGACCCGGGGATGAAAAGGCAACGCGCGGAAGAGTGGACTGTTTTGATCCAGAGGCATGACTTGCAGGTTTTGTGCGCCGGCGGTCGGCGATGCGCCGTCACCGGCGGTCGCGACGTTGCGGGCGAGGCCCTGGGCGATGAAACGTTCCACTTCGGCCTGCAACGCGTTGACTTCGCGATCATCAAAGAAATGTTCGCAAACGAGGAAGCCTTCGTGGCGGAAGTGTGCAATCTGATCAAGCGTCAACATGCGCAGACCTTAGCATGAAGCAACCAGGCGCATTCCTGCGCCTGGTGTCGGTCTGCTATGGGCCAAAAGACCTCAGTCTTCCACTCCGCGGGGTCGGGTACTTCGCTCGGGTCGGTGACATAGGATTCCCGCGAGGGACCCGCCGCGGTCAGGCCCTGCTCTTCTATCCATTGCTCAACAACGGCATAGGTTTCGGGCGGCAGTTCATAGGGCCCGGTGTGGATGGCGAAAGCGACATCGCCCGCATGCAGGAGGCCTGCCTGCATCTCGCCCTGCGCTGACACCGGGCTTTGCAGTGGCATGGCGAAGTCGATGGTCCATTGACCGGTGCCGACCTCGATGTAGCGTGCGATCGGCCGACCGGCAATGGGCACTCCCGCCTGCATGCCATGGCCGAACAGCACGCCGAAGCACTCGCCCATCACGGATTGCAGTTGGGTGGACGGAATGCGTCACTGAATCAACAAAATGGGTTGAGCGTCGAGCGTTCTGCGCTGGACCGGTGCTGTTGCCATGAATGACATGCCCTCTTCGTGCTTGGCTGGTTGGTATGGCTCGTGAGTGAGCGGTTTGCGAAACAGCTTAAGGCAGGGCCCCGTCGATCTGACTGCAGATCGATGGCGCGCGCGTGCTAGTTCTGAATCGGTCATGGTCGCGGACCTGCGGTACTGGGAAGACGAGCAGTCGAAGTGTCGGCGAAAGGCGCGGCTAAAGACCGCGTTGCTGTCAAAGCCGTGGGCGAGCGCAATCGCAAGGACCGAGTCGCTGCTCGGCAGGTCTCGCCGATCAAAGACAGGGTCTCTTGCTGCTGTGTCATGGAATTGCCATAACCAATCAGGTCCCGAGATTCTTGACGATTCTTGTGCCCGGGGGCGGGGGAGGAAAACGTCTACTTCACATTGCCGCCTTACATCGATGCGCCGTCGACATGCTGACTCTTGATGTCCCGCGGACTGACACCCTTGAGGCAGTTGACGTTGATCATCGCGATGGGAGCACCGTCGTTCATCTCGCCGTAACCGAAACTCTCGACACCGCATGTCTTGCAGAACAAGTGCTGAATCTTCTCCGTGTTGAAGCGATATTCGGTCAGGTTGTCAGCGCCGACGAGCAGGGTGAACGAATCGCGAGGGGCGAACGTGAGCACAAAGCCCATGGTCTGGCAGCGGGAACAGTTGCAGGTGATCGAGAGGTCGAGGTCAACGTCGGTAACCGCGTACGCCACAGCGCTGCACTGACAGCCGTCTTCAAAGGATTGGGTCATCTATCGGTCCTGGATCAGAGAGTGGGGAAGCCCCGCTGCGGCGACCGCTCAATTTAAGCAATAAATCGCGCCGGAAGGGGCGGCCGGTCAATGCTGGGCAGGATCTTGCGACTGGCGGTCTTCGTTCCGCTGCCTCCCGGCTGCCTCCCGAGCGGCCTGCTCGCGGGCCAGGACCTGTTCGTGCCAGCGCCAGCTCACGAGTCCGAAGATCAGATTACCAGCGGCAGTCGCGGCAAAGATGCCGACAAAGCCATAGAACTGCCCCGCAATCCACGCGACCAGCACGGTCACAATCAATCTGCCCAGCGACAGGACGAGAGCGGGCATCGGCAGACGCAGGGCGTTGAAGCCGTGGTTGGCGATCTGTTGCCAGCCCATGAAGGCGATGGAGATGGGATGGATCAGCAGGTACATCATCGCTGCTGTCACCAGGCTCGGATCATCGTTGATGAGGCCGATCAGGAACTCACCGCCAAGGGCGAGTGACACGGCAGCGATGAGGCCCCAGGCCGCGGCGAGCTGATAGCAGAACTGCAATGCGCGGTGCACGCGGTCAAACTTGCCTGCCCCCCAATTCTGGCCGACCATCGGCACGATGCTGGTGCCGATGCCGATCACGACCATCGCGAGCATCGACTCGACCCGGGACGCCACGCCGAAGCCCGCGACCACGAGCACACCGTGTGCGGCCAGCATCCATGTTATCGCGGCCCCCGACAGGGGCTGAATGAGATTGGTGGCAACGGCGGGGATGCCGACCTGCAGGATGTCGCGGCATGAGCGCAGGAAATTAGTGAGGTCCGGCGAGATCAGGCGCTCGCGAATCACAAACCAGTAAAACACGATGGCGAGCTGGCACAGGGTGCCGATGACGTAGGCCCATGCGGCGCCGCGAATGCCGAGCTCCGGGAAACCCAGTTGCCCAAAGATCAGGGCCGGCCCGATGATGACCTGCACGACCGGGCCGGTCGACATGATGATGCCCGGGTAAGTCACGTTGCCGAGGGCCCGGATGATGCCGAGGGAAACAAGTGCGATGAAGAAAGTCGGCAGCGCGAGTAACCAGATCTCGAAGTAGGTGACCGCAAGGTCTAGCACCGCGCCGGTTGCGCCCAATAACTCGAAGATGGCGCGGCCGGAAACATAGAGCAGCAGTCCGCTTGCTGCCGACGCGATCAGAACCATCATGAAACAGTGGCTGGTGATACGGGCAGCGGCCGCGCGGTCGCCCGCACCGAAAACCTGCGCCAGCAGTGACGCCGCGCCGACGCCGATGCCGCGGGTGATGCCAGACATGCCCATAGTCACTGGAAAGCAGAACGCGATGGCGGCGAGTTCCGCCTCGCCGACCTGACCGAGATAGATTGCCTCGATGAGGTTGCCGGTGGTCATCGCGATGAAGCCCATGATCATTGTCGCCGACAAGCGGATCACCTGGCTTTCGACCGACCCTTCCAGAAAACCTGCGTTGCCGCGCGTCCGGCCTGGCGACGCGGCCATCAGTAAGCGAGTCCTGGGACAGCGAGCGCTCCCTGCCCGCGAAGCAGAAAATCAGGGGTGGTGATGATCTTTGCGTCTCGGATTCCGGCGCCGAGAATTATACGTTTGCGTTGCGTCACGGCTTCGTCGATCCAGATTGGCAGGTCGTTCGGGAGTGCAATGGGGGTCACGCCCCCGATCTCCATCCCCGTCAGCGCGCGGGTTTCCTCACCAGAGGCAAAGGATGCCTTGCGAACACCGAGTCGCTTTCGAATCACGCGGTTAACATCAAGACGGGTGGTTGCGAGTAGTACGCAGAGGACGTACTGCGGCTCCCCGGCTTTCGAGCGGACTAGAATCGCGTTGGCGCAATCGTCAGCCGGGTAACCGTAATGCCGGCAAAAGTCCGCTGTATCGGCAAGGTCGGGATCGCAGTCGATGACCTCGAAGTCCGCGCCCGATTGCGCGAGGGCGCCCGCAACCGACGCTGCCAGGCGGGCGATCGGTGCGGTCATGTTGGCTCGCCTCTGGCCGCTCTGCTCGCAGTTATCAACGTGATTTGGTCTCGTCCGGGCATGCGGCGGGTGAGCCCCAAAGGGGGCTGAGGGCCTGATATGATTCCGGGCCAACATACCACGCGGAAAGATCAAGATGGCAGTTCATGGCGGCAAGCTCGCGGCGCGGGCACTCAAGCAAGCGGGCGTCGAATGTGTGTTCACCTTGTCGGGCGGCCACGTTATGGCCATCTACGACGGCTGCCTGGACGAAGGAATCAAGGTTATTGACGTCAGGCACGAGCAAGCCGCTGTTCACGCCGCAGATGCCTGGAGTCGCCTCAATCCGGGCAAGATCGGTTGCGCCATCCTGACCGCCGGGCCCGGCGTTACTGACGGCACCACGGGCGTCGCCAACGCGTGGCGCGCAAACAGCCCAATCCTCGTCATCGGTGGACAGGGACCGTTCAACAACATGCGTCGCGGCTCGTTGCAGGAGATGGATCACGTCAGTCTCATGCGCCCGATCACCAAGTGGGCAGACTCGTGTTACGACACCAAGCGCATTCCGGACTACATCGAACTTGGCATCCGCCACGCAGTGTCCGGTAATCCGGGGCCGGCGTTTCTTGAGATTCCGATGGACATTTTGGCCGGGAAGGCCGAGTGGGAGGACGTCCGTTTCCCCAGCATTCGCACCAACCCGCCAAGGATGATTCCGCCGCGTGAAGACGTCGCCGCTGCCCTCGACATCCTGCGCTCGGCCAAGCGGCCGGTCATGATGTCGGGCACGAGCGTCAAGTGGTCCCAGGCTGCGAGCGCCGTGCAGGAATTGATCGAGAAGACGCACATACCGACTTACGTTAATGGCATGGGTCGGGGCACGGTCAAACCCGGCACGCCCGAGTTGCTGAACCGGTCACGGCGCGACGCCATGAAGGCCTGCGATGTCTTCATTTGCGCGGGCGTGCTGCTCGACTTCCGGCTCGGCTTCGGTCGTTCGATACCGGCCGACGCCAAGATCATCCAGTTTGACCTTGAGAATGAACTAATCGGCACGAACCGCTCGGCCGACGCGGGCGTCGTTGGCAACATCGCAGCGAGTTTTGACCAGATGCTCGAGATGCTGGAAGAGTCCGGTGAGCCGCTCGATTTCTCTGACTGGCGTGACGAACTCATTGCCAAGGAAGACGAACTGGAAGCTGCCTTTGCCGAGAGTCTCAATTCGGACGAGGTGCCGATTGACCCGCTGCGCATGTGTCGTGAGATCCGGGACTTTGTGGCTGACAAAGACTGCATCCTGATCGGCGATGGTGGCGACATCGTGGCCCAGGCGGCCAAGGTGCTGCCGGTTCCTGCCGAAAATTGCTGGATGGATCCGGGTCCGCTGGGCACGCTTGGCGTTGGCATGCCGTTCGCACTTGCCGCCCAGCTTGCCGAGCCGGACAAACGCGTGCTTATCATCTATGGCGATGGTTCCTTTGGACTCAACGGCTTCGAGTACGACACAGCAGTGCGCCACAATCTGCCAATTGTTGGCATCGTTGGGGTCGACGGGCTGTGGGGCCAAATGGCGCGGCCGCAAGCGGCGGTTTATGGCGCAAACCGCCTGGTCGCTACCGAGCTGACCTTTACCCGCTACGACAAGATCGTTGAGGCGATGGGTGGGCACGGCGAGTATGTCGAGCGTCCCGAAGACATCCAACCTGCGCTCGAACGCGCGTTTGCGGCCGGCAAGCCGGCGCTCGTGAATGTTGTTATTCGACAGGATATCGGTACCGGCATGAAGGGCAGCACCTACGTGTAGGAGGCGGGGTCCTACCCCCTGAGGTTGTACCGTCTGACAAAAACGACACTCAGACCTACACCCGTGGGCGACGGCACTCTGACCTACACCCGTGGGCGACGGTACTCAGACCGATAAAGGAGAGAGACGAAAGATGGCGACAAACCAAACCGCGAAGTACGACGTCATTCGCGAAGTACGACGTCATTAAAGGTGCCGCGTGGATTACCCTCGACCGGTCTTGGCCCGGTGGCGCTCAGGGCTGTGCAGCCGGGGTTTCATGGCGGTGAGTTATGCCGTGTGCGACGCTGCATACAGCGCGGTGAGCGGATTAAGGGCTGTTCGAGTGAGATGTGGATTGTCGGGAGGGGCTGATACCTGCGACCGTGAGAGAGTGCAGGAGAGCACTTCTTCAGGAAACTGAGTAAGGTCCACCTGGCGCTGTATGGCGTTGCGGGATTCGAAGGAGGGCGTTGCCTCCTTCCCCGTCCTTTCAATCGCAAAGTCAGGAGCAGGTATTTTGGCGTACGCACTGTCGCTCTCGGATCCCGAGGCGCCCTGGTGGCTGACCGGCGCGAAGGCGAGTTCGCTCGCAAGGTTGGTCGGCGCGGGAGAACCGGTGCCGGCTGGCATCGTTCTTACTTTCGACGCCCTGGGTGATGCGATACGTCATGCTGGGCTCGGTGACACGCTGAGTGAAATCATTGCGACGTGTGAGAAGTGTGAGCTAAGAGAGTTGGCAGGCCATTCGGCTCGCATTGAAGCATTGCTCACCAGTCTCACGTTGCCCGATGCCCTTGAAGAAGAACTGATTGGAGCCGCGGTGCCGCTGCTGGCCGAAGGACCTGTCTCGGTCCGATCCTCGTCCTCGATCGAAGACGGCGGCAGCCACTCGTTCGCCGGCCAGCACGACACGGTGCTGGGGGTTGCTGACCCCACATCCCTGCTGGCAGCCGTGAAGTCGGTCTGGGCGTCGCTGTTCAGCGAGCGTGCGCTCAGTTATCTGCGGGCCCTGGGTATGTCCCTCGGCGAACTTCGCATGGGCGTTGTTGTTCAGCGTCTGGTCCCTTCCGCAGTCTCGGGCGTGGCATTCTCGATTCATCCGGTTACCGGTCGCCGCGACAACATGATGATCTCGGCTGCGTTCGGGTTGGGCGAAACAACCGTCGCTGGTGAGGTGACGCCGGACGAGATCGTTGTCGGCAAAAAAGACCTTGATGTGACCGGTTATGTCGTCGGCAACAAGGGCTATCGAATCGACGCGGTCGATGGCGGCACAGAACAGACCGATGTTGACCCGACAACCCGGGACAGTCGCGCGCTCAGCGATGACCAGATCACTGCCATTGGTGAGCACGTGCTCGCGATTGAAGCCGCTAATGGGGGCAATCCGCAGGACATCGAATGGGCAATCGATGGGGCCGCGGTGCTACACATCCTGCAGGCACGGCCGCTCGTGGTTGCGAGTGACGAGGCCGTCGCCGATGGTATGGTCTGGGACAGCCCGATACCGGGAGCCAACTGGCGACGCACGTGGCGTCTCGGCGAGTGGCTGCCGTTTGCGGTTACGCCACTTTTTGCAAGCTGGGTACTGCCCCGCCTGTCATCCGCGCGAGAAGAATTTGGCACAGGCGCGTTCGGCTGGAAAGACATGGACTCGTTTTCGATGCCACGGCCGTGGTTCTGCGTCATCAACGGCTACTTCTTCACGCGCATGGATTTCCCTGGCTTTAACAAAGGCAAGGGCGGCGCTTCACCGACCGCGACCGAGCAGTTGGAGCGGATGCGCAAGAGCGAAGCGCGCATCCGTGCGTGGCGCGAGCGCGACCTGCCGGCCTATGTGGAACACCACCGCGCGAATGCCGCGCGCGACGTCCAGGGCGAAGTGGCGAGCGTGCTCACCGGATTCATCGAGCAACTTAGCGCCGAAGCGGGGGAATTCTGGTCATTCATCGCGCCCATCGGCTACGGCTTTGAAGAGATGATGTTCCGGCCGCGCTACGAGAAGACCGTGCCGGACGAAGCCCGACCGCATTTCTCGGTGCTGTTCGCAGGCTATGAGAGCCGGATGCTGGATGCCCAGATTGCGCTTCACGATCTTGCCGGGCGCATCAAGCAGGACGAAGCCGCCGTCGCGGCACTGGCGCGGGCGCAGACCCTCGATGGGACGTTGCCTGGTTGGCTGGAGTCGGAGATCAATTCCTACAACGCCGAGTTCGGACACCAGGTGCTTAGCCTCGACACCTGGTGGCCCACGTTGGGCGAATCCGCTGAACATTGTCTCGCGTCTTTACGCACGCTGGTCGCGACCGAGGGCATAGATCCCCGTGAGACCTTGCGGGCCGCGGCGGAGCGCCGAGAGACGGCGGTTGAGAGCGTTCTTGCAGATGTGCCGGAGGGCGAGGACAAGGAACTGCTGGTCGCCGCTATCGCCATGCACCAGGGCAACGCGCAGGTGCGCGAGAATGCGAATTTCTACCTGCAAGCTGGTTGGCCGCTCATTCGCCGCTGCCTGCAGGAGTTGGGTGAGCAACTCGTTGCCCGCGGCATCCTGACAGACCGGGATCAGGTCCACTTCCTGCATAAGGAAGAACTGTTCGGGGTCTTGCAGGCGACGACTGACCTCGCACCGGTGGCCGCAGCGCGGCAGGCGACCTGGGAGCAGCAACAGCGCTTGTCGCCGCCCATGGTGATTGGCGACGAGGGCATGATGGCGCAGCCAGGCGGTTGGGACGAAGCCACGAAGACGCTGACTGGCAACGGGGCCAGTCCCGGCGTCGTCCGGGGGCGCGTGCACAAGATTGAGTCTGCCGGGGACGCGACGCGGTTTACTGCGGGAGACATCCTTGTGATTGGCGCCGCGAGTCCACTGCTCACGCCGCTTATGTTGTCGGCGTCCGCGCTTGTCGTCGAAATTGGCGGTGGTGCGTCCCACTCATCGTTAGTCGCCCGCGAACTGGGTTTGCCAGCCGTCGTGAATGCGCGCGAGGCACGGATGCGCTTTGTAAACGGCGACCTGGTCGAGGTTGATGGCGGCGCCGGTACCATCTGTGTAGTCGACCAGGGGGCAGGCCGATGAGGCGCAAACTTGACGACGATGAAATCACGGTGGCGCTCACACGCCTGAACGCGATCTGCTCGGCGCCGTGGGTCCGCGACGGCGACAAACTCGACCGGACTTTCTCCTTTCCCAATTTCGTCGCCGCGTTCGGCTTCATGACGCGGGTGGCGCTTGAAGCTGAAAAAGCAGATCACCACCCGGAGTGGTTCAACGTTTATGGCACCGTCACCATTGCGCTCAACTCGCACGATGTGGGCGGCATCTCGGATCGTGACTTTGCACTTGCCACTGTTATCGAAAAACAGATCTGATGCGTGGGCAGGACCGCGCGCCAGATGCGAGATCTAACCCGTTGCAGGAGACGCACGATGGTGGCAGAGGCCAAGCCCGTTGGACCCAATCGATACCGCGAGTCGTGGGGGCGTTATTACGAGGACTTTGTTGTTGGCGATGTCTACGAGCATCGGCCCGGCAGATCAATCAGCGAGGCGGACAACTCATGGTTCACGTTGCTGACGATGAATCAGCATCCCCTTCATTTTGATCACGAATACGCGGCGAAGAGTGAGTTTGGGCAGGTCATCGTCAATTCCTGCCTGACCCTCTCTATCGTGACCGGTATGTCGGTTTCGGATGTGAGTCAGAAGACGGTGGCCAATCTTGGCTGGGATAATGTGAGATTGACCGCGCCCGTGCACATTGGGGACACGCTGTACGCTGAGTCTGAGGTGATGGATAAGCGGGTGTCGGGGTCTCGCCCCAATCAGGGCATCGTGCGGATCCGGACGTTGGGGAAGAACCAGGAGGGTACCCAGGTGATCAGCTTCGAGCGCGCGATGCTGATACCGTTTCGAGGACATGCGGTGGACGACAGGATTGACTACTGATGATCGACGACCAACTCATTCTCGATACCATCGACAAGTTTCTGGCACGCGACGTTAAGCCGGTCGCCAAGGAACTCGAACTGCGTGATGAGTATCCCCACGATATCGTCGCAAAAATGCGTGAACTTGGGCTCTTTGGGGCCACCATCGGCGAAGCGTATGGCGGCCTGGGTCTGCCGGCGGTCACGTACGCCAGGATCGTCGAACGCGTCAGCGCCGTCTGGATGTCGGTCTCGGGTATCTTCAATAGTCACCTCATCATGTGTGCCGCGATCGAGAAATTTGGTACGGAGGCCCAGAAGGAGCAATACCTGCCTCGACTCGCAAGCGGTGAGCTGCGGGGTGGCATCGCACTGACGGAGCCGGATTGCGGCACCGACCTGCAGGCGGTGCGCACGCGGGCAGATTTGGCCGGCGGGCAGTACACCGTCAACGGCACCAAGCAGTGGATCACCAATTCGGTCAACGGCAACATTCTGCTGGTGTTGGTCAAAACCGATCTGGCGGCGGACCCGCGTCATCGCGGCATGGGCCTTTTGATCATCGAGAAGGCGTGGGGCTACAAGGCGACCAAGCTTGCGAAGCTGGGGTACCGGGGCGTGGATACCGGCGAGGTTCAGTTCAGCGACGTATGGGTGCCCGAAGCGAATCTCGTCGGTGGCAAGGAGGGCCGCGGTCTGCAGCAGATTCTGTCCGGTCTGGCACTCGGGCGTATCAATGTCGCAGCACGGGGGGTCGGGGTTGCCCGCGCATCGCTTGACGCGTCGCTGCGCTACGCACAGCAGCGCAAGACCTTCGGCCAGCCGATCGCCGAGCATCAGGCGATTCAAATCAAACTGGCGGACATGGCGACCAGCGTCGAAGCAGCACGGCTACTCACCGAGCGCGCCGCTCAAGCCTACGATGCGGGCGAGCGCTGTGACCTTGAGGCCGGGATGGCAAAGCTGTTTGCCACCGAGGCCGCCGTCAAGAATTCAATGGAAGCGCTGAGGATACACGGCGCTTATGGCTACTCGCCGGACAACGAGGTCGAACGTTACTATCGGGATGCGCCGCTGCTGGCTATCGGCGAGGGCACCAATGAACTGCAGCGCATCATCATCGCGCGGCAGTTGATAGAGCAAAACCCCGCGTGACCCGTGCCAGGTTCTGCTCGTCAATTGCGGACCTTCATGGAAACTAAAGCAATATGCTGCGGTGTTCCCTGCGCGACAGCGCGGTAATCTGGCACCGTGAGATGCTGCTGATAAGCGACCGCGAGATCGATGCCTGGATTTCGCGGTCGCTCCGCGAGCGATGGGTGCCGATCTTGCATTGCCTGGGACCGTGCGGCTTGCTGGCGGGACGTGAGTTCGCGGGAGTCCCATGATGCGCATACTTGTCGTCAGCGACAGTGATCGGTTAACCGATGGGCTCGTGGCGAGCGAGGTTGCGGACAGGCTGGTGATCGAACGCACCAATCTGCAGGATTATGTGGGGCGCTTGTCCGCCGAAATCGATTATGTGGTCATTGATGTGGCTTCGGAGCCGGCGCTTGATATTTTGAGACGCATTCGCGACGACTACGACGTGCCGGTCACCATTGCCTCCTATGACGATACTGCGCCTCATCGGGTGCAGGCGTTTGACGCGGGCGCGGATGACTACCTGCCAAGGGCCGTATCGGCACGGGAACTGGTCGCCAGAATGCAGGCCGTCTTGCGCCGCGTGCCGCAAGCGCAAGCGGCGGCGCGGGAATTCATCGTGGTGGATGATGCGGCTCTGCGACCTGCGAGCAATGTGGTCGAGGTAGGTACGACGCCGGTCCAGCTGACGGGGATTGAGGCGATGATATTGCGCATGCTGATGATGCATGCAGGTGAAGCCGTGTCACGTGAGGCGCTATATCGGTCTGCCCTTAACCGTGAGCCGTCGGGTCTGGACCGCAGTCTCGACACCCACGTCAGCAACCTTCGACGCAAGATGGGTCCCTCATCGGCGGGGGCGCCGCGGATTCTGTCCGTTCGCGGCCTTGGGTATCAGTACGTTCGCTGAGGTGTGTATCCTGTCGCTTCGCTTGGCTTCTTAGGTGGTTCCTGTCCCTGAACTCCGCTCTGGGGCGCGATGGCGTGCGGTGCAGGATGTACCGCCATTTTCTGCCGGGCTCCTTTTTTGCATGAATACGCGAGTCCGCAAGAACACGCGAGGTTCGCTTGCAAACCGACTCCCAGGAATTGTCAGGATGACAATTTTGGGACAGGAACTGGCAGGACCGGAGCCGGGGGATCTGACGCCATTGGTGTCATTCCGGGCTTGGACCCTGGATCTGACGTTGGATTTGATACGATATTGACAATTCTTGACAAATATTGACAAAACTGGACACTTCTTGGCGGCTCCTGTCGGTCTAATGGCCTGCCAATTTGTATCGGTAGATTCCCACGTAATCCGCCGCATGTGTTTCATGGGCTATGCCCAAGAGAGGATTTCGATGGTGAGATGGATGGTGAGTGGGTCGATGAGATGGATTGTCCTGATGGTGGCTTGTGTTGCCATAGTTGGCTGCGACAAGGATGACAGTCGACGCGCAGATCCGGCAGCGGAAACGGCGTTCTCCCTGGTGCAAGTGATCAATGCCATGGTCGACGCACCTGCATTGGTCGTGACCTTCGACTTTCCGGACGACGCGGGCTTCGAAATAATCGAGTTGACGACCATCGAGGCGTTCCGCCAGATCTCGCCGACGAACACCATTGAGGTCGGAACGGCCACGCTGAACGTCACCCATACGCATCCGATTACCGGACTTGCGGTGACCTTGATTCCGGATACCAGTGTCTCGTTTGGTGAGGGCATGATCCACATCGTGGTTCTGACCGGCACTTACGATGATCCGTCGTTCCAACTCTTCGTGAAGGAGCTGGGTGACCTGGACGACGTAGATGTCACTGATACTGAATTGCAGATTATCAACATCTCGGCGGTAGCAGCGGATGTGTACCTGGAAGATCCGGACAGCACGACGGGCGCACCTCGCGCGAGCCTTGCTGCTGGCGCGTCAACTGACCCATTCCGCCTTGATGCAGATCCGGTGTATGAATTCTATGTGACCATGCCGGGCGAGGCGACGCGTCTTTACGATGCGGGGACAGCCCAGTTTTTCAGGCGCTCCCGAGCGATGTTGGTCGTTCATGATGACCCGCGCGGGCCGGGTGTCGCTGCTTTCATCGCAGGTCAGTCCGGCGTCGTGCTCGAACAGCCAAACCTGGCTGCAGGGCCACGCCTGCGGTTTACCAATCTGTGGCCGGATGAATCTGTCGGGGTCGAAATTCGCGAGCCATTCGCTGACACCTTGATCCGAAACCTGACGGTCGATCCGCTCGCGACGAGCGATTATGTGGCTATGGATGCGGACACCGTGTTCTATGAAATCACGGTAACACCAGCGAGCCCCGTCTTGCCGGAACTGCGGTCGATCATCAGTCTGGATGAAGACAGTTACTACACGTTTGCTATCCATGGCGACGTTGCGGACGGGGAGTTGACCACGCGGTCCTTCACGGTTGACGAGAGACCGGTCTCGACCACGACGAACGTGCAATTCATTAACGGCGCCAAGCTTATTCAGGTGATTGATCAAGACACAGAGGTGCCGATCAATCTCAGCTTTTACCTGTTGAGCGCCGGCGAGTCGATTGATGATTCCCCCCCCGTTTCGTCAAATATAGGCTTTCTACAAATGGTGGCGACAAGGGTTGCGGCTGAACCTGCGGTGCTGGTCGTTACAACGACGGGGACGCGGGATATCGTTGCTGGTCCCACCGCTGTCCAGCTTGACGACAAAGCGTCGGTCCTGATTTCCATTGCTGAAGCCCCCGGCGGTGGAACTCCGTTGCAGGTGACTATTTCGACTCGGGGCGAATAGGGGTTCTTTTATACGAGAGGGCCCTTAGCCCCTCTCGGGCTCTCCCCCACCGGACTAGCCCGGTGGCGCTCAGGGCTGTCTCTGCGAGACGGGATTGTGGGCCCCCTCTCTCGTTCTCCTCCACTGGGCTAGTCTGGTGGCGCGCAGGGCTGTTTCGCGGCAGGGGGCTGTGGGCCCCCCGCTCTCCCCCCGCCACTTGTCTGCTCCTACAAGAAACTGTTTGGTGGTCTGGCGGAGCGGGTCGATGTTGGGCTCGTGAGTTGGCAACAGACCGCTGGCGAGGGTTTGGTCGGATCAAATAGGCGGCTGGGCTGGTTTGCTTCGTGTTATCGTCGGATTCTGTTCGGACGCTGGGTCGACGCCATGGCTGAATCTTCTGCGGATCTCACAGTCTCCGCGCTAATCGAGCAGGTGCTGCACACGCTCGGTACCGCAATGCCCCCTGAAAACGAGGTTCTTGACGGCTTGTTCGAGCGTCTCAGGCAGGAGTCTGATCCGAACATCGCTGTAGAACTTGAGCAGCGGATCTGGGCGAGTTGGTGCGATCACGAGGAAGCCGATGGCATCCGCGAGATGAACGAGGTGGTTCGTGACTTTCAGGGCGCTGATCTGGAGAACGCGAGCGATCGCCTCGATGCGATGGTGGCGCGTTGGCCCGGCTGGGCCGAAGTGTGGAATAAGCGAGCGACCCTGCGCTACCTTCAGGAGCGCGACGTCGACAGCCTCTCTGACATCAACCGAACCCTTGTACTCGAACCCCGTCATTTTGGAGCGATCAGTGGTTTTTCACAGATCTGTCTGCGGGCGGGTGACGAAACCTCGGCCCTGATCGGGCTTGAGCAGACCCTCGCCATTAACCCGGGCATGGATCAGGTCCGCGAGGCAGCCGAGAACCTGCGCAAGCGTGCCCCGCGCACAGTCCACTAGCTGAAAGCGTCCTGCGCCCTGAGCGCCACCGGACTTGCATTTCACGCGCCGCCAATGCCAAATGCGCGGTCCGTGCCTGACGACTGAATGGCTGCCACTTCATCCCGCGCGCTAGTCAGACAACGGCCGTCAGGGGCCAGGGCTCGCGACGAAAATACTCGCGACAGAAACCAACAAAGACAGAATAAGAAAGGAACAACAATGAAACTCTACGACAATACCCATGCGCCGAATCCCCGGCGCGTCCGCATATTCATGGCCGAGAAGGGTGTCACCTGTGAGAACCAACAAGTGGACATCGTGGGCGGGGAGAATCTCAAGGACGATTTTCTGGCCATCAATCCGCGCGGCATGCTGCCGACGCTGGTGCTCGACGATGGCACGGTGATCGATGAGACAGTCGCGATCTGTCGATACATTGAGGAAGCCAATCCAGGAACGCCGCTCATGGGGTCTGATGCAGCGTCCAAGGCGCAGATCGAAGCGCGTCAGCGCCATATGGAGTGGGACGGTCTGCTTGGTGCGATGGATGCGTTTCGCAACTCTTTCCCGGGTTTCAAGGAGCGGGGCCTCGGCGGCAATGTCGGGACGGTAACCGCGATCCCCGAGCTTGCTGAGCGTGGCAAGTCATCGCTCGCGCGATTCTACGCTCAGCTCGATGTGTGGTTGGGTGACAACGGATTTGTCGCTGGTGATGCATTTAGCATTGCTGACATCACGGCGCTCTGCACTGTCGACTTCGCGTCGACCGCAGCGCGCACGCCGGTGCCGGAGGAGTGCAAGAACATTGCGCGCTGGCATGGCGAAATGTCGACACGTGCAAGCGCTAAAGCCTGACGCGCGGAACGCGTCATCAAACTCTACGGCAGCGGCCAGTCTCGTTCGTTTCGCTGTTTGTGGGCGTTGAATGAAGCGGGGTTGGCCTTTGAGTATTGCGGGCCCGATGACGGCCGCGACATCGCTCACCAGAAGCGGCATTGCGTAGTTCGCTTCACCCTCGGGTTGCCCTGAACGGTTGTAGCCGCGTTGATCGATCGCAAGGACCTTGAAGTCTCCTGCGAGCGCCTGCATCTGGTGTCTCCACGTGTACCAGAAATCCGGGAAGCCGTGGATCATGACGACGACCGGGCCGTCACCGACGGTTGCATAGTGGATGCGCACGTCTCCGTTGTGCACAAAGCCGCGCTCGGCGGTCGTGAAGAGGTCTGCTTGCACCGGGGTGCAAACCAGTAGCAACAGCAAGAGTAATTGGCTTTTCTTAGGGGGGTCCTTAGAGTGTCTCTCCATGGCGACGAGGCGCGGTCTCCGTGTGCGCCCCCCTCGATGAATGGCAGCGGGCATGAATGGCAGCGGATTCCAGCATACGCGCATTCGGGCACCTCGGGCTTCGCCCTCTCTGCACCTCACCCGCCCCTCACCCGTGCGGCTTTGTGCGTCTTGAAATGGTGTTATTCTGGCGCTCCTGCGACCACTCGGATCGCCACGACAAACACACGATGAGATCTGGCAGATGAACTATCTCCTCGAAGACATCACTGTCATCGACGCCGCCACCTTTCTCGCGGGTCCTGGTGCGGCGACGATCATGGCCGACTTTGGCGCCAACGTAGTCAAGATTGAGCCCCCCGGCGGCGATGGCTACCGCAGCCTGGTGGGGGGGTATGCGACGCCTTATCACTGGCTCATGACGTCGCGAAACAAGAAGAGTCTCGCGCTCGATCTCACCACCACGGCGGGACAGGAACTGCTGCACAGACTTATCGGTCAGGCGGACGTTTTGACGACGAATTTTCTGCAGCCGAATCTGGAACGATATCAGCTTGAGTATGAAAGGCTGAAGGCCATCAACCCGCGGCTCATTTATGCCCACATCAGCGGTTTTGGTCTGGAAGGACCCGACGTCGAACGGCGTGCCTTCGACATCACGGCGTGGTGGGCGCGCAGCGGCATGATGGAATTTGTGCGCGATCAGGAGCAGACGCCGCTCGCACCGGCGCCCGGCATGGGTGACCACTCAACCGCAACCGCGTTGTTTGGTGCAATCATGACAGGCCTTTATCGTCGTGAACGGACCGGCGAGGGGTGTCAGGTCTCGACGTCACTTGCCGCAAACGGTGTGTGGGCCAATAGCATGGCGATCCAGGGTGTTGTTGCCGGCAATGACCTCGGCCAGCATCGGCAGAAGCGGGGATGGGTGAATCCGTTTACGGGTTGCTACCGCACGGCGGACGATCAGTACCTGGTGTTTGCCATGATGACGCCGATGAAAGAGTGGCCCAATTTCTGTGCGGCGCTTGGACATCCTGAATGGCAGCAAGACGAGCGATTCGCGAGCTTGCGGTCAATCATGAAGCACCGGGGGGACCTCGTGGCGCTGATGAGCGACGCGCTCGGGAAGATGGAACTGAAGACCGCCTGCGCTGCTCTGGATCAATATGATGTTACGTATGAGCGGGTGCAGGCGATGGCCGAGGTGCTGGATGACGCACAATTGCGGGCAGCGGGCATCGTTGTTGAGACGGGTGATCCGGTCGGCGATTACGACCTGACGATCAATAGTCCGATCTCAGTTCTTGAAGAAGGCAAGAAGCCGCCGACGCGGGCCCCCGACATTGGCGAGAACTCGACTGAAGTGCTGGCTGATTTCGGTCTTGATCAGGACGAGATCCGGGCGCTGGTCGATAACAAGGTCGTCATTGCGGGAGGTTAGCCAGCCTGTCGGTTTTGGCCCAAGTGATGCGGGGCGCTCATTCGTCTTGACCGGGACCGGCCGGGTGCGGTTGTCAGTCTGCTGTACTTCACCAACAGCATTGGCGGCGGGGTGGGCGTTCTGATGAGTGCGTTCATTCTCATCGAAGTACTGGGGCTGCCCGGGACGATTCTGGTCGCTGCGGCGATTAACCTCGCGATCGTCCTGGTGCGCGGGCAGCGAGAACCCTTGTTGACGGTTGCGCCGGGCACGCAGAATCTTGCGCCGGCGTCGCTCTTCCTGACGATCGCAGCGGCCACTGGCTTTGCCTCGTTCCTCTATGAGATTGCGTGGATACGCACGCTCAGCCTGATGCTTTCATCGGCGCTGTAGAGCTTCGAGTTGATGCCGAGCGCGTTTATTACCGGACTTGCGTTCGGTGGCCTGTGGATAAAGCGGCGGATCGATCACATTGGCAATCACGAACAGTTTCTGGGCGTGGTCAGGTGATCATGGGTTGCCTCGCGCTTGCGAAGATCCCGATCTATGTACTCGCTTACGACGCCATGGGCAGTGTGATACACGGGCTTGCGCGTAGTGACGAAGGCTATGTGATGTTCAACCTGATCAGCCACGGCTTTGCGATGCTGGTCATGCTGCCAACCACGTTCATGGCTGGAATGACCTTACCGATACTCAAGCACATTCTGTTGCGCTCGAGCCAGGGCGAGGTGGCGCTTGGGTACGTGTATGGCGCGAATACGATCGGCAGCATCCTTGGGGTTCTGCTCGAGGTGCACGTGCTGATGGGACTGCTCGGAACGTGCATCATCATCGTCGTCGGCGCAATTGTCGACATCGGTCTTGGGCTCGCCCTTCTGCGCCGCGCGGCGTCGACGAGATTGCTGGCGGGATCCGCGACAGCAAGCGCGGTGCTGCTCGTTGGGATCGGTGTGGGTCAGACATTCGATTCCAAAATGATGTCATCGGCGTTTACCGGACAGGTAACACGCGGTTGAATGCCGTCCGGGAGATCGACTACCGCGATGGCAAGACGTTATCGGTTGCCATGGTGCACTGGGAGCGGCCCAAGATGTCGATCTACACCAACGGCAAACCCGACGCCGCCATCGTAGATGATTCACTTGATTCGTCCCCCGACGAGATCACGATGACGCTCCTCGCCGTGTCTGTGCATGCCACGCGCCCTGAGGCGAAGAAGGTTGCCGTCATCGGCTTGGGCTCCGGCTTGACGACACACGTGCTGTTGCTGAATTCCACGATCGAAGTGGTCGATACAATCGAGATTGAAAAGGAGATGGTGGACGCGGCGCGCGGATTCGGTCGGTACAACCGCTCGCCTATGAAGATGCGCGCAGCGCGATTCATATCGACGATGCGCGCTCATTTTTCGCCAGCACGCGAACCGTGTATGACGCCATTGTCTCAGAGCCGTCCAATCCGTGGCTGAAAGGCGTGGCGAATCTTTTTACGGCCGAGTTCTATCGTCATGAGATCGATGGCATGGTGGCTGACATGCTATTTCAGACGTTGCGTTTTGTCGTCTTGTCGCGGGTCAACGGTTGACAGCCGAGATGTTGCCCACAGACCTCGCCTCGTCCCCACGGTCGATGGTCGTTCAGGTTTGTGCGGGCAGGCATGACTCGACAACGCGGGCGAAGAAGCTCGCACCGTAGGCCAGCGCTTTGTCGTTGAAGTCATAGTCGGGGTTGTGCAATGGATGGCCGGGGCCATTGCCCAGGATGAGATAGCAACCGGGTACCTGTTCGGACATGAACGAGAAGTCTTCAGATCCGGTGCCGGCTTGTGACTGGCGCACGACATTGTCGCTGCCGACCAGTTCGTCGCACACGGTGGCGGCCGTGTTGGTGACCTCGGGGTCGTTCATGACGGGATGAAAGATCGTACGGAAGTCGACGTCGATCTCGACGCTGTGGGCGAGTGCGGCACCATCGCAAATCGTCTGCATACGGGATGAGATCGTGTCCATCACTGACAGGTTGAGTGCCCGGGCGGTTCCGGCGAGGCGCGCGGACTCCGGAATGACATTGTAGGCGTCACCGGCGTGAATTTGCGTGACCGAGATAACGGCGGCCTCGGTGGGTGGAACATTCCGCGAGACAATTGTTTGCACCTGACCGACGATGTCGGCGGCGATAATGACCGGGTCAATGCCTTGATGTGGCATCGCACCGTGGGCACCTTTGGCTTTGATCGTAATATCGAAAAAGGCACCCGCCGCCGTGCGGATGCCCGGTGACGCGACAAACTTGCCAAGTGGAAGACCGGGTGCATTGTGGATTGCAAACAGATTGTCACAGGGAAACTGCTCAAACAGGCCATCATCAATCATGGCCTTGGCGCCGCCGATGCCCTCCTCACCAGGTTGGAAGATGAAGTTCACCTGCCCGCGGAAATTGCGCGACGCCGAGAGGTATTTGGCGGCGGCGAGCAGCATCGTCGTATGACCGTCGTGTCCACAGGCGTGCATCGTGCCGTCGTGCCCGGAACGGTGTTCGAAGGTGTTGCGCTCGGTTATCGGCAGCGCATCCATGTCAGCGCGCAGACCGATCGCGTTCGTTTCATTACCGACCTTGAGCACACCGACGAGTCCGGTTTGGCCAATGTTGCGATAAACCTCGATGCCGAACTCACCAAGCTTCTCGGCGACAAAATCCGACGTTCTCATCTCCTCGAAACCGAGCTCAGGATGGGCGTGGATGTCACGGCGCCAGCCGGTGAGTTCGTCTTCCATGGCGACAATTTCTTCAACGAGGGACATGCCGATACTCTCTTTTTATGATTTCTTGCCATCGTACACCTGATAATGACGCTATGTGGGGCGTAATGCGGGTCTCATCAATGAGGCTTGCGCCCTGGTCGCTGCCTGTCGGTCTTTTGCTCACGAATCGGCTATGTGGGACAGATCTTCTAAAGGAAATCTTCTGTAGAACAAGAGCTTGGCTTATGATGGGACGCGACCGTGGTTGTGGTCCCCATTGCGACGCTGTTTTTGGTTGATAAGCCGAAGCCGCGCCCTATAATGTACCGCTGGTCACTTTGATTCAATTTTCCGTCGGGAGAAAAAGCACATGCGATATGGTGTATTAGCGGTTTTGCTAGGCGTTTTTGCAATTCCTGCGCAGGCGGCAGAAGGTGATTGGGATCTTTCATTCAGACTAGGTTCGTCTGATCTCGATGGACGAGACCCCAATCGAATAACGTCGAATCCGGTGGTTGCTTCAAGCGATCACAGCAGCGAAGGGTCCTATTCCTTTGCGGTCAGCTATCAGACGCCCATCAAAATTGGACCGAGCACGGTTGCTGTTGAGGCGTCCTATACGTCTTACGATGAGTTCAGTGCGTCGTCCACGACCCAGGACGGCAGCGGTATCGCATACCAGGCGACCGACCGCCTTGACGCGACCGCGTGGGCCCTGCAGGCCGTATGGACCTACAAACTGAAGCAACTGGGTGAGCTTGAACTCTTTTCCAAAGCTGGCCTGGCATGGGTGGACTACGATGCCAAGACCACGCGGAGAGCCGTACGTGTGGCCGGTGTCTTCCCCATTAACGTCAGCGGTACAGACGTTTCCGACAGCGACGACGGCATCGAACTGATCTGGGAGGTGGGTGCGAAGTATCCAATTACAGACAACGTCTTCATCACGGGTTCGTATCAGCGGCTCGACGACGTTGATAGCTCACCAATCGAAACATTCCAGGTTGGCATCGGCGTTTCTTTCTGAGAAGAGTCTTTCTGAGAACAGAAGAGGTGGGGCAAGTGGTGCCCGACCCGCTCGACAAGAACCGGCCCGGGCTATGTCCCGCGCCGGTTTTTTTATCTGCCGGCACTCTTGACTGATGCCTTGACCGATCTATACATGCCTTGACCGATCTATAAAGGACGCAAAATCTCGCAACGTGTGACAAACGCAGCGCGAGAATTATAAAAAGGAGAAGGGCGATGCGTAATGGAGGGCTAAATCGAGTGAGACAGAACGTTGCGAAGGTGATGGGCATCGCGACCTTTGCCATTGGAGTGCCGTTTGCGCCGGTGGTGATGGCCGAAGACTTCATCTGCCGCAATGGCGATAGCGTCCGAACGATCGAGGTGGTTCGGGAGGATGCCGACAAAGCGGTTCCGTGCCGCGTCAAATATGTCAAAAAAAGCGCCAGTGGCGGTCAGGTTCAATTCCCCTGGCAAGCCCGCAACGAAGTGAACTACTGCGAGTCCAAGGCAAGCTCTCTTGCAGAGCGGCTTCGCGGGTTTGGGTGGCGCTGTGAAGTTTCGCCAAAGGATTAGCGTTGGGACGCTTTGGCGGCCTCCACCCGATGCGGCCTCCACCGGATGCTGCCTATCCACCCGATGTTGCTAACCCAGAGTCTCCGTAGTCGGTCATTGAGCAGGAAGAGACAATTACCAGGAATAGAAAATGGATATCGTGAATCCCTGCGGCGTATTTGAATCCTCGTCGGCGCCCCTGACCGAGCGACAGCCCTTAAGACCTGAGACGGTGGTCGGGCTTTTTGCGAACGACAAGAAGAATGCGGATGTGTTGCTTGGGCATGTGCAAACGTTGCTGGCGGAGCGTTGCAGCGTCCAGACCTTCCATTGGTTCGTCAAAGAAGCGTCGCAACCCGCCGCCTTCACCGATGAGTTTCTGGACACCTGCGATGTGGTGGTCGCCGCCGTCTGCGACTGAGGTTCCTGCACGTCGTGGTGTATCCATGACAGTATCGCCCTTGAGCGCCGGGGCATCCCGACGGTTGCTTTGTGCACCGATGAATTCTTCGCGCTGGCCAAGGCGGAGGCGAATGGCTGGGGGTTGCCAGGCTTGCCGATTCTTGCGGTGCCGCACCCGCTTGCGAAACGGACCGACGAAGAGTGCGGCGAATTTGCGGCTGATCTCATCGGTGAGGTCGTCGACGCGCTGACGCAGGATGCGCGCCGCCTTGAGACGGTCCATCGACAGCGGCTGGTCCCGCCCGGACAGCGACGCTATCACTCGTTGTTTGAGAGTGACTTCAATGCGCCGGATGGCCCTGATATTGCGAGCATGCCGGATTCGTTGACCGCGTTTGAACGAGTGGCGCATCAACGGGGCTGGACCGATGGGCTGCCGGTCATTCCGCCGACGTCGGAGCGGGTCGATGCGATGCTGGGTGACCGATCTGCGCAGTCGCTGATTGCGATCGTAGAACCTCGGCTTGGACGAGCTACCGCGCACAAGTTGGCGGCCAATGCGGTGATGGCCGGTTGCGACCCGGCACACTTCCCACTGGTGATGGCAGCGACTCGCGCGATGTGCGACCCGGTGTTCAATCTGAAATCGTTGCAGTCAACGACCCATCCGTGCACCGTCATGGTGCTCGTCGCGGGTCCGATCGTTACGTCCCTTGGCATCAACGCCAGCTATAACGCAATGGGGCAGGGGGTGTTGGCGAACGCAGCGATCGGCCGCGCGATTCGATTGATCCTGATGAACATTGGCGGAGCATCGCCCGGCGTGCTTGATCGTTCAACCATGGGGTCGCCCGCAAAGTTCAGCTTCTGCTTCGCCGAGAACCTGGCTGCGAGTCCCTGGGCATCGTGGCATGTCGACAATGGTATGGATGCGGACACTGATTTCGTCACAGTCTGCGGTGTTGAGGGTCCTCACAACGTTAATGATCATTACGGCCGCACCGGTCGCGAAATCCTCCTTACCATTGCTGGAACCCTCGCGTCACCGGGTGCCAACAACTTCTACCTTGAAGGCGAGCCGGTTGTCGTGCTCGGACCGGAGCATGCAGAAGTCATCGCACGGGACGGTTTTTCGCGCGCTGACGTCTGCGCGTTTCTGTCAGAGCATGCCATCGTACCTGCTGCGTTGGTGTCCCCTGCGATGATGGAGGTGATGACTGAGCGCATGCCGCATCATGTGCTTGGTGGCAATGGCGACGGCAGCGGAAGCGACATTCGCTTCATCACAGAGCCTGATGATCTGATGGTGCTGGTCGCTGGTGGTGCTGGCCGCCACTCCGCGGTCATCCCGACCTTCGGTCACGCAACCCGTGCGGTCACCGTGCCAATCGAGTGAACATTCGTGGCGAGAGTCAGGCGACTTCCTCAGCCAGGGCCATGATGTCATCGGGACCAATGCCGCAGCAACCGCCGACAATCGTCGCGCCCGCATCGATGCATTGCTTCGACATGGCAACAAAGTAGTCTCGGGTCAGGTCGGTGCGGCGACCGGTCACAATATCGTTGTCGAGTGTCCACGCTTTGTCGACCTTGTTTGATCGATTTGGGTAGCAACCGAGGGGTTTGTCGGTGAGGGACTTCATTTCCTGCAAGGCGGCGGGAATCGCCTCGGGATACGTGCAGTTGAAGAGGAAGCTGTCGATGGGCAGGTGGGCGACCGCATTGAAGGCATCGGTCACCGACTCGCCGCTGCGCAGGCCGGCACCGGGCGTTTCGTTCAGCGTCCATGAAATGTAAACAGGCTTGCCGGACGCGACGCCAGCGGTCGCTGCGTTGACCGCCTCGGCCGCGGTGGACATCGTCTCGCAAAGAAAAATATCGACGTGCGGTGAGAGCGCCTGAACCAGATTTGCGTAGATTGGGGCGGCGACCTCATGGGCGGGCACAAGGTCGGCGCGATAGCTTTCCGAGAGCGGTGGCAGCGAACCGGCCACCGTCACCGATTGCCCTGATTCATCAGCGGCGCGCCGGGCGAGTTGGCCCCCGAGCGCCGTCATCGCCTCATACTGACCCGCCAGGTTCTCCTTGCCGAGATAGCTTGGAATGGTCGAGTACGTATTGGTGATGATGACCCGCGCGCCGGCGTCGATGTACTCCTTGTGCAAGCCCACCACGATGTCGGGCGCGTCTACGAGTGCTCTGGCTGACCACAGGCCGCGACCGGCACCCGGCAGGCGAGCCTGCAGTTCGCCGCCCATACCGCCGTCGAGAATAGTTATCGTCATTTTGCCCCGCAATTGAGCGCGTATCCTATCATCGCGCAGGAGACCATCCGAAGGGGCCGTCCCAAGCGCCCGCCAAAGGGGAATGTCCTGGCTGCGTGTGCTGTCTGCGTCGTGTAGGGTTGCTGCTCCGCCCGATGATAATCAGAAGGAGTCCCCATGCGTTTTGGTGTTTTCTACGAGCTGCAGCTTCCGCGTCCATGGAACGAAGGCGATGAGCATCGATTGTTCCATGAAGCCATGGATCAGGTCGTGTTGGCGGACGAACTTGGCTTTGATCACGCCTGGGAAGTTGAGCATCACTTTCTGGATGAGTATTCGCATTCCAGCGCGCCGGAAGTCTTCCTTGCCTGTGCTGCGGGCCGCACGACGAACATTCGCCTCGGTCATGGCATCAAACAGGTCATACCGAATTACAACCACCCGGCCCGGAGTGCCGAAGGTATAGCCACACTCGATCTGCTCTCTAACGGGCGGGTCGACTTCGGCATTGGCGAGGGGGCGACGCGGCTAGAGTTGGGTGCGTTCGGGATTGCTGCGAAAGACAAGCGCGCAATGTCGTTAGAGGCGGCAGAGCAAATCGCAAATATGCTGGTTCTGGAACCCTATCCGGGATTCGAGGGCAAGCACTTTTCCATGCCCTGCCGAAACGTGGTGCCCAAACCGATGCAGCGACCGCATCCACCTATGTGGATGGCGTGTACCAATCGCGACACCATCCGCGTTGCGGCCCGAAACGGTATTGGCGCGCTCGCTTTTTCCTTCGTTGATCCCGAAGAGGCGCACAACTGGGCTGAGATCTACTATGGCATCATCAAGTCAGACGAGTGCGTGCCGATCGGCCATTCGGTCAACGCCAAGATCGCAATGGTATCCAATTTTTCGTTGCACGAAGATCGGGAGACTGCGATTCGCCGAGGACTTCAGGGGTTTGAGTTCTTTGGCTATGCCTTAAATGCGCTGGTTGCGCACGACACGGTGCCGGGGCGAACCGATCTCTGGGGTGAATACCTTGAGAAAACCGGTGGCCGGGTCGATCACATCGTCGAGCAAGCCGCGCGGGGTGAATACAAGGCGACAGGCATCGGCACGCCAGAAGATATGAAGGCGCATCTGACCGCGTTTCAGGAAGCGGGCGTTGATCAGATCATCTTCATGCAGCAAGCCGGGCGCAACAAACACGATGACATCTGCGATTCGTTGCGGCTCTTCGCGCAGGAGGTGATGCCAGACTTTAAGGTACAAGTGGCGGCGCGCGAGGCGGCCAAGGCCCAAGAGCTTGCGCCGTACATCGATGCCGCACTCGCCCGAAAAGTCTTCATGCAGCCACTGGCTGACGGTGAAGTGCCTGTGGTGAAGGCGAGTGTCGCGAAGGCCCAGGTTGGGAGTGGCGACGGTCGATGAAATGCTTGATCCATCGCGGGATGCTCGATGTTATTCGGGGGCAAATGGTTAGGGGGAGATGGAGATGACAGATCCGTACGGCTCGTGGAAGTCGCCGATCCAGACCGATGTGATGGTGGGCGGGATGATCGGCGTGGGTGGACTGGTTGCGCACGGCGATCACCTTCTGTGGACGGAGTCGCGACCTGGTGAAGGCGGTCGCGTGGTGTTGGTGCGCAGGGATCCATCCGGGCAGACGGATGATGTCACTCTACCGCCTTTTTATATGCGCACTCGCGTGCACGAGTATGGCGGTGGGGCCTATTTGCTACATGATGGTACCGTCTATTTCAGCAACTTTGCCGATCAGCAGTTGTATCGTCAACGATTTTTGCCGGATATCATGGCGCCAGAGGCAATCACGGCTGCAGAGACCGCCCGGCGCTTTGCTGATGCGCGCATCGACGACGATCGCTCGCGCCTCATCTGCGTAATGGAAGATCACTCCGATACCAATCGTGAAGCGGTAAACACGATCGTCGCGGTCGCGCTGGATACCGGGAACGTAAGCCAACTAGTCGAGGGTTACGACTTCTATGCCGCGCCGCGCATCAGTCCGGACGGTGCGCATTTGCTTTGGGTCTGCTGGTCTCATCCCAACATGCCCTGGGACGAGACCGAGCTCTGGTGTGGAGACTTTGCCAGCGATGGTTCGGTGGTCAACGCGCGCTGCCTTGCCGCCGATGGCGAGTCTGTCTGCACACCGGACTGGATGCCATCGGGCGAGATTGTGTTCGTGTCTGACCGCTCCGGCTGGTGGAACCTTTATGCGATCGACGTTGCGGGTGAGAGCCCGCGTGCGCTGTTGGTGATGGACGCTGAGTTTGCCGGCGCGCAGTGGGGGCTCGGAGGCTGCAACGCCCGATTCCTGAACGACCATAGCCTGATCACAACCTACCAGTCGGCGGGTCGCACTCACCTGATTGATTTGAGGGTCGACACGGGCGAGTGGCGCGAGATCGAGACGCCGTTTCCAAGTCTGTCGGTGTCCCAGTGCCATGATGGCAAGCTGATGATGGGTGGGGCATCGCCAGACGCATTTCCCCGCATCGGAATTTTCGATCTCGCCTCCGGGGACTTTGAAACGGTGCGAACGAGCAGCGACCTTGCGTTCGATGCGGGTTACCTCTCAACGCCTGAAGCCATCGAGTTTCCCACTACCGGCGACCGCACTGCGCATGCCTTCTTCTACGCGCCGTGTAACAAAGACATGATACCTGACCCAAATGAACGGCCACCGCTGCTCGCGTTCCTTCATGGTGGACCGACCGGGTCGACAGGACCCACGCTGTCGCTGACCATTCAGTACTGGACCTCGCGTGGCTTCGCGGTCGTTGATATCAACTACGGCGGCAGCACGGGATTTGGACGCGAGTATCGCCAACGCCTGAACGGACAATGGGGGGTGGTCGACGTCGATGACACCGAGGCGGCAGCGCAATATCTGATTGACGGTGATCGGGTGGATGGCGAGCGGCTGGCGATTCGTGGCGGCAGCGCAGGCGGTTACACCACGCTTGCGGTGCTCACGTTCCGTGACACGTTCAAGGCGGGTGCGAGTTACTACGGCGTTGGTGATCTTGAGGCGTTGGCGAAGGACACGCACAAATTCGAGTCTCGGTACCTCGATTCAATGATCGGTCGCTACCCGGAGGACATCGATATCTATCACGAGCGCTCGCCGATTCATCATGTCGATCAGCTGTCGTGCCCGGTCATATTTTTCCAGGGGCTGGAAGACAAGATCGTGCCACCGAATCAGGCAGAGGCGATGGTGGAAGCGTTGGACGGCAAGGGCCTGCCGGTCGCCTACATGCCACTGGAAGGTGAGCAGCACGGGTTCCGGCAAGCGAAGAACATCAAGCGGACGCTGGAAGCGGAGCTGTACTTCTATGCACAGATCTTCTGTTTTGAAACGGCGGACGCGATTGAGCCTGTAGATATCCGTAATCTGAATTAAGAGGTTGCGACGAGGTGCTCGCCTGCACTATTCGCCTCGCCCCGCTGGCGACAAACATCGAAGTTGTGATTTTCGAGAACCCGGTTGCCGGACGGTCCCGGAACCAACAGCGATCCGGCCGGTACCATCAGGAAAATACGACCTGGGTTCACTCGGCGCGCGAAGAACTTGCGTCGGCGTCCATCACCGCGCTAGTCTCATTACAGAAGCTCCCAGCTCAGAAATCGAGGTAATCTGGCAAACGAGAGGTCCCCGCAGAATGTGGACCATATTAGTGGCGGAGGACGATGCGCTGCAGCGCAAAGCAATTGTCGGTGCGCTAGCCAATGTCGCCAATGCGAAGGTTGTTGAAGCGGACAATGGCAGGGCGGCGCAGGAAATCCTGCAGAACCAGGACATCGACGTCGCGATTGCTGATCTCATGATGCCGCACGTTAGCGGCCTGGATCCCATTGCGTGGAGCAAGGATACGTCGCCGCAGACGGTCTGGGTCATGCTGTCATCCGCAGACTCCTTCAAGAATTCGGTGGCAGCGATTCGACTCGGGGCTTTCGACTTTCTGGCGAAACCGGTTGATTTGTTCAAGCTTGAGGCGACGACCCATTCGGCACTGTGACATCGGACACCGCGCTCGACGCCTCTCCTGTAGGGGCGTTGATGGCTGATGAGGAAGGTAGCGTCGTTCTGGTTAACCGAGAGACCGAGCGCATGTTCGGGTACGCCCGGGATGAACTGATCGGACGTCCATCGTCAGCAGTGAGTTCGGGAAAACGAATAACGCCCCGTGAGTGTCTGCGCCAATTGTCCGCGATTGTGTGGATGTAGTCGGTGTCGTCAGCCATGTCGAAGGGCCCAGACGAAGGTAAAGATCAAGCCGAGCAGATCGCTTTCGGCGACCGCGGCGAGAACGGCCTTGCGGACACTCTCAGAGATGGTACGAAAGCCGGGTGTCCCGAACGGAAAGTACGCAAGTGCCGATTCGATGGACACATGATTGTGCAAGACCTTGTAGCCGTTGCGCGCGGCGATCGCTTTCGCGACGGTGATCTTGCCGACGGCGGGTGGCCCGCAGACGATGATGAAGCCAGGGTCGTTGTCGCTGTTCGACTCGTCACGATCTGCGGGGCTCATCTCAGGGTTCGTCGGGGCTGTGCCGCTCTGGGCAATCCGGGGGTTTGAGTTGCGTTCATGCCAGCGATCTCATCGGGTCGCGTGGATGGTCCATTTGCTTTGGATTTGCATAGAATGCGTCTTTCGAATTCTACAAGAAGGCCCGCAATGACCATTACCGCAGCGAGCACCATTCATTACGTCAGCAACATGGACCGCGCGCTTGCTTTCTACAAGTCTGCGTTCGACCTCGTGAGTACATCAGAGTCTCCCGGTTGGAGTACCTTTCGGGATCGTTGATGGCTGCGAGCTTGCCCTGCACATTGCCGCGCCCAAAGATGCGGCCAGGTATCCGTTCGACGCGATGGAAACGACCCTGACGTTCTTGGTTGACGACCTCCCGGCATACATCGATCGGATCGAACAAGCGGGCGGTACCGTTGTGGATATCAAGGAGCCAAGGCCTGGCATACCGGTTCGCATGGCAAACGCCGTTGATACCGAAGGCAATGGCTTCACGGTCAATCAATATGTGGGTGAGCCGTCGTGACGACCGCCGAGGGCCCCGGCATCGCTGCATAAGCGCTCAGACCGCGCTCACTTTGGCGTTCGGTGATGGCACGAAACTACCACCAGCCATCGTGCCATCGGCGGCGCGCGCTATGATCTGGGGAAGTCCAAAGAGCATCGGGCTGACGCCGTTCGGGCGCACACGGACCGTGTCGTAGTGAGACACGAACGCGCTGATGATCCCGGGCGACATGTGATCCATTAGAGACACCATGTCCGTCCCCGACACGTCGATGCGCGCCTGATGCACTGCCTCGTCGACGCTCATGCCGTAGTCGATGAGAAAGGAGATGAGCTGGAAAACGGCTGGAAAGATCTTGCGGCCCCCGCAGGCACCGACCGCAAAGCGGTTGCCGTTTGCCTCGTGTGCGATGACCGGACACATATTGCATAGAGGATGACGCCCGCCGACCACCCCGTTGGGGCTGCCAGGTTGTGGATCAAACCACATCATGCCGTTGTTCATCAGAATGCCGGTAGCGGGCAGCATGACCTGTGAGCCCATGCCAGACATGATGGTCTGGGTCAGCGACACCATATTGCCGTCACGGTCTGCGGTACAGATGTGTGTTGTGTTTGTCGGCACACGGTCGTTCTGGGCGGGCTTTCCTTCGCCAAGTTTCTCGAGTCGATATCGGTAGGTGTCCAGCAGTGAATCCGCGTAGGCGCGGAATGCATCGAGCGCGGGTTCGCGTCCGGTGGGCTCAAGTTTTTCTGAGAGGAAACCGAGTGCCTGGGCAAGCGAGGGTCCTGCGGTCAGGTCGCCCGCGACGGTCACGCTAGCATTTCGATACTGAGCGACGATCGGGCTCGCGATGCGGGCCTTGTAATTCGCAAGGTCGCGCGTGTTGATGCGGGAGCCAGCGGCCGCGAGGTCGGCGGCAATGCGGGGTGCCAGACTACCGGAATAGTAGGCCTTTGGTCCCTCTTCTTGCAGCGTGCGATACGTGGATGCCAGTTCGCCAAGTTGAAGGTATTTGAGCGAACCGTCAACGGTCCCGCCCGGTGGCAGACCATCGGCGAGGTATATGCGACGGGTCTCGTTGTAGCGGTTGAGTCCACGCGCCATGCCCGAGATCATCATGCGGGCATACCAGTCGAGCGGTAGTCCTTGTTCAGCGAGCTGGCATGCGGGCTCGATGGTCGGTGCCCAGTCGCGCGTGCCGAACGTCGCGAGCGCCAGCGAAACGCCTTTGATGTAGCCGGGAACGGCGACCGAGCGACCGCCATGGATGTTGGCGTCGTCCTTCACGCGCGGCCAGTTGAAGGTCGCCTCGCTGGTCTCCGTACCGACAATGGGATAGTCGTCAGGTATTGAGCCAAGTGGGGCGCGCATGCCGAATTCGACGACATAGGTGCGATCTTCGGCAGCGATGTACACGGTCATGTAGCCACCGCCGCCGATGCCGCTCATCCATGGTTCAACTGTGCCAATGGCGAGGCCTGTCGCCACGGCGGCATCGACCGCGTTGCCGCCGTCACGGAGAACCTCGGCCCCTATGTCGGATGCAAGGTGATGCTGGGATGCCACCATGCCGCCACGTCCGGTGACCGCGGGTTTGCGAATCTGCCAGTGTTCTGATGCATGGTCCATTGCTTTTGTCCCGGAGTATTCGTTACAGGTCCGCGTGGCGCTCGATGCGGTCACGCCACTCGAGCGCGTCGTCGGGACCACGGATCCACGTTGCCATACCCGGGGTTGGCGTGACCGGCACGAGAATGCGATCCACACCTGCAGCCGCGAGCTTCGGTATGTCATCCAGATCGGCAGGCAAACTCGCGGTGATCTCCAGTGCCGCAGGGTCCCGCCCGCTCGCGGCCGCCGTTTCACGTGCCAGTTGCAACAACGGAAGTGTCAGTCCGCGTGCCGGAAAGAAGCCATCACCGATGCGACCGGCGCGGCGTGCGGCGGCTTTCGAGTGACCACCAACGATGATGGGCACGGCCTTGTTTGGGGGCTGCGGGCGGCAATACGCGCCTTTGAACTGCACGAAATCACCGTCAAAGTTCGGTACGTCGTCGGACCACAGAACCCGCATCGCTGCGACATATTCGTCGGTGCGTGCCGCGCGCGTGTCGAAGTCGGCATTCAGCACGTCGAACTCTTCGCGCAACCAACCGACCCCGATGCCGAGGAGGACCCTGCCGCGGGCCATGACGTCGAGTGTTGCGACCTGCTTGGCGGTGATTACGGGGTTGTGCTGTGGCAATATCAAAATACCGGTACCGAGCTTTATGCGCTCGGTTTGAGCGGCGACGTATGCCATCCAAATCAAGGGGTCTGGTAGCGAGATGTCGCATGCGCCCTTGGCGATCTTGCCGTCGTCTGAGTACGGATACTCGGATTCATAGCCCTCAGGCAGCACGGTGTGTTCGACCGTCCACGCAGATTCGAAGCCGGCCGCTTCGCCGGCTTGTAGTAACTCGACGGCATTTGTCGGGTCGGTGTAGCGTCCCGTGTTGCAATACCGGAGGCCAAACTTCATGCGGTCGTCTCCGGCCGGATGCTGGCGCTGATGGCCGCGATGGCGGACTGCCGGATCGCTACCTTGTTCGCGCCGTAGGTGTCCGTCGGCAGTTCGGCAAGCCGCGCGGCTTCTTCGAGTGCGCGCCCCACAACATCGGCAGCATCGAGCGCTTCGTCGAGAAAGCCGGCGTCCACGGCATTCGCGGGATCGTACATCGTCGATTGAACAAAGGCCTGGGTCAGGTGCCGCTTTGATAACCGGGCGTGGGCGAGTTCAAAGGCAAAGACCGGAAAGGTCATGCCGATGGCAGTTTCGTTGAGACCGATCTGATATTCGCCGGTCGCGCCGATGCGGGTGTCGCATGAAAGCAGGAGGAAAGCGCCCGCGGCAATGGCGTGGCCGGTGCAGGCGGCGACAAGGGGCTGGGGATGGCTGTATAACCGCAGGAACATGGCGGCGCCCCGGTTGAGCAGTCGCGCCGCCGCATCGGGACCCTTCTGGATTTCTTTTAGGTTAAAGCCGGCAGAGAATAGTCCGGGCCTGCCGGCAATGACGACTGCCCTCGCGTCGCTGAGTGCGCGATCGAGGCCTCCATCCAGCGCATCGATGAATTCGTGGCCAACCGCGTTGGCTTTGCCGTCGTCTAGCGTGAGGACCGCGACACTGCCGTCCAGTTGGAAATTGAGCATGGCTACTCCGTGCAAGGTGGGCGAGGAACTGGACCGGAATCATACGCGCTGGGCCTGTTCGTTTCCCGGCCCGCCGATGGGTTGGACACGACCGGCCTATTGACTCAGGGGGTGCAAGTGCGATTGCATGCGGCAAACAAGAAAAGGCGGACTAACGTGTTCTGCGACAGACGCGGGGGCTCCCGCCGGAAGTGGCGCGCGATTGAGCAACGTACCTGCACGATGGTGCGCGGCGGGATCATGCGGGCGGTTCTATTAGCCGGGCTGTCTTTGCAGCAAAGCGTGTACGCCGAAGACCGGCCGGGCGACCGACACGTGACCATCGCGTTCGGGGCAGAACCGACGCAGGTTGATCCGATGCGCTCATCGGCCGGGGTTGACGCGTATTTCATCGATCTCTTCTATGAGGGGCTGACAACCGTTCAGCCGGATCTGAAGCGCGTCAACTGGCTGGCTGAATCCTGGGAGTTGGGCGAAGAGGCCGGCAAGACCTTCATTGATGTCAAGATTCGGGAAGGCGTTCGCTTTCACAACGGCGAGACGTTGACCGCGCATGACTATCGTTACGCTTACGAAGTCATGCGCGACCCCTCGAATCGCGCGTCAGGTCAATTGCGCTACATCGAAGCGGTTACGGTCCTCTCCGATTACCGATTTCGCATGATCTTCAGCCAGCCGGACGCATCGGTGATTCCGCTCGACCTGATTCTGCCGGCGGTGCCCAGAGGCTATTTTGAGGATGTGGGCGTTGACGGTGTCCAGAAGCATCCGATCGGCACGGGACCCTGGAAGTTCGTTTCGCGCAAACTGCGCGAGGAACTGGTCGTTGAACGCAACGACGACTATTGGAACAAGGACTTCATGCCTGGCATCAAACGGCTGACAATCAAGATCATTCCGGAAGACACGACCCGGGTGGCAGCGTTCAAGACCGGAGCGGTGGACTGGATCGATGCGGTGCCCCCGGCACAGATCGAGTCGTTCAAGGCCATGCCCGGCGTGCGTGTGCAATCGATGGCAGCCCCAAACAACCTCTTTCTGTCGATGCAGATCATCAATCGCCGCAGTGCAACGTCGGACCTGCGCGTGCGCAAGGCGATTGCCCACGCCATCGATTTTGAGGCGATCATTCAGTACATCCTTTATGGTCAGGGTATCCGCACTGCGCAGATCGCGCCGGGCGGAGTCGGTTACGACCCGGACCTTGCGCCTTACCCGTATGACCCTGACCGCGCGCGGGAACTGCTGCGCGAGGCGGGCTACGAGCGCGGTGTCAATCTGCCGTGCTACAACCTGACGACGCCGCGCGAGCCGTACATCAAGGAGATGGGTGAAGCGATGTTCGCGTATCTCGGCGCTGTCGGCATTCGCTGTCGGATCGTGCAGCTTGAATATGGCGCCTGGATTAACCTCATTCGGGTCAATGCGCGGCCGGACATGGACGGTATCGTCAATGGTATGTGGGGCCAGGGTCTGCCGGGTGATCCGACCGACGCCTGGTCTGGGCACCTGCACTCGCCGGGTGACGGTTGGGGTACGTATTCGTACTACAGCGACCCCAAAATGGACGGGCTTATCAAACAGTTGCGCGCCACCATGCCCGCGGCCGAGCATGAGGCCCTGGCGCGCAAGATCGCGCGATTGAAGCACGAGCAGGTGGCGGGCGGGTTGCCGTCTTACCGGCCGATGATCGCGCTCGCGTGGCGTGACACGCTCGAGTTCACACCGCACCCGGGTGCATTCTGGCGCTCGATGCGAGGCGTGCGGATGATGGAGTCAGCGCGTTGAGTCGTTATATCGTGAGCCGCGTGTGGCAGGGCGCCATCGCGATCCTTGGCGCGCTCGCGATCGTCTTTATCGCGCAGCGCGTGTCCGGCGATCCGGTCGCGCTGATGCTGCCGATGGAGGCGACCGAGGAGGACTTCGCGAACATGCGGCGAGCACTTGGCCTCGATAAACCGCTGGTTGTGCAGTTTTTCGTCTTTGTTTCCAACGCTGCGCAGGGCGATTTCGGCGACTCCTATTACTGGAGCGCGCCGGCGATGGAGTTGCTCATCGATCGCCTGCCTGCGACCCTGGAGCTTGCGCTGGCTGGTCTCGCCTTTGCGCTCTTGTTGGCAGTGCCGCTCGGGGTCTTGTCTGCGGTCTACCGGGGCGGCTGGATCGACAATGGCGCCAAGATCTTCGCAATGCTTGGACAGGCGATGCCCGGGTTCTGGGTCGGTCTTCTGCTCATTGTCTTCATTGCGGTCGAATTGCGGTGGCTGCCGGCATACGGTCGCGGGACACTGGCGCACCTCGTGTTGCCGGCGATTGCGCTCGGCTGGTATCCGGTCGCGGCGATGACGCGCACGCTGCGCTCGGCCATGCTCGACATTCTGGAAAGCGACTATGTGCGCATGGAGCGCGCAATCGGTTTGCCTGAGCGTGCGATCATCTGGCGCTATGCGCTGCGCAATGCGGCGGTGCCGCTCGTCACGATGATTGGCGTCTACTTCGCCAATATGCTCGGCGGCGCGTTTGTGATCGAGGTGGTCTTCGCCTGGCCTGGCGTCGGGCGAACGGTTGTCGAGGCGGTGTTCGCGCGGGACTTCCCGGTCGTTCAGGCAGGCGTGGTGCTTGCGGCGGTCATCTTTGTGGTCGTCAACCTGATCGTTGATCTCTCCTACGGCTTCATAGACCCGCGGATTCGTCATGACTGATGTCAGCCTGCCGTTGCCGCGCTCTCCGGTCGCTGCTTTATTTGCCAGGCTGGGGATGCTGCGCGGATTTCCGATTGTCGCGTCGGTCGTGCTCTCAGCGGTGGTCATTGCCGCCGTCCTCGGTCCGTTCATATCGCCCCACCCCGCAGACGCCATCAATCTGCGGGATGCGATGACGCCGCCCGCGTGGGAGGACGGCGGGGAGTCGGCCTACGTGCTCGGCACCGACAACCTTGGCCGCGACATCCTGAGCCGCATCATTGCCGGTGCGCGCGTTTCGGTCGTTATCGCGCTCTACGCCATCGTGTTGTCCGGGGGCATCGGCATGTTGATGGGCATGACGGCGGGCTTCTTCGGCGGCTGGATAGACTCGGTGATCTCAAGGCTCATCGACATTCAGATGTCGGTGCCGGCGTTGCCGCTTGCCATGTTGTTTGCGGCGGTACTGCCGCCCGGTGAGGGCATGGTGGTCGTGATCATTGTCATGACCTATTGGACCTGGTACGCGCGCATCGTGCGCGGCGATGTGCTGTCGCTACGGGAGCGCGACTTCATTGCACTTGCGCGGGTTGCGGGGGTAAGTACGCCGATGATCTTCATTCGACACCTCGCGCCCAACCTCCTGAATACCATGCTGGTGCTGGCGACGTTGCAGTTTGGCAGTGTCATCGTGTTTGAGGCCGGGCTCAGCTTTCTGGGCCTCGGCATACAGCCACCGCAGGTCTCGTGGGGCGGCATGCTGTCAGATGGCCGCAACTTCATAGAGGTGGCTTGGTGGCTGATCACCATTCCCGGGCTTGCGATTATGGCCGCGTGTCTGGCGTCCAATCTGCTCGGCGACTGGCTGCGGGACACGTTTGATCCCATGCGTCGGCAGGTATGATGACGCCTCGCATAGCGCCCGCCGCGGCGACCAGTTCTTGTCCCAAAATTGCCATCCTGACAATTCTTGGGTGTCGGTTTGCGAGCAAACCTCGCATGATCTTGCAGAAAAGAGGCCCAATGAAAATGGCGGCGCTGGCATGACCGATTTGCTGACGGTCGAGAACCTGAAGACGCACATCTTTTTGCGCCGCGGCGTCGTCAAAGCGGTCGACGGCGTGAGTTTTCGGCTGGCGCCCAAACAGATTCTGGGCTTGATCGGTGAATCCGGCTCCGGCAAGACCATGACGGGCCTGTCCATTCTCGGTCTGCCGCCGCGACCTGCCGGTCGGATTGTCGACGGTTCCATCCGTCTTGATGGCCGCGAACTGGTGGGTCTGTCCGAGCGGGTGCTGAGTGAAGAGATACGTGGCCGCGAGGTGGCGATGATCTCGCAGGATCCGATGACGTCCCTGAACCCGGTGTTCACGGTGGGCAACCAGGTGGCAGCGCCGCTGCGAGCCCATGGTATGGGTGATCGCCACACCGCGATGGATCTGGCGGTGGGGGAACTCGAGCGTGTGCGCGTGCCGTCTGCACGCGCGCGCATGTCGGATTATCCGCACCAGTTCTCGGGCGGTATGCGCCAGCGCGTCATTGCGGCCATGGCGATCGCCTGCAAGCCCAGGCTCCTTATTGCTGACGAGCCCACGAGTGCGCTCGACGTCACGATCCAGGTCCAGTTCATGGACCTGATGGAGGAGATCCAGGAGGAGACCGGGGCGAGCATCCTCTTTGTCACCCACGACCTGGGCGTTGCCGCGAGTCTGTGCGATCGCATCGCCGTTATGTATGCAGGCAGGATCGTTGAGATCGCGGACGTGGGGGATATCTATAACTCGCCTGCGCATCCTTACACGCAGGGATTGCTCGCGTCGTTGCCTCGCCTCGGCGCGCGCAAGGAGCGCCTCGTCTCGATTGGCGGGTCGCCGCCGAACCCGCTGTCGTTGCCTGAGGGTTGTGCATTCCATCCGCGATGCCCGCACGCGACGGACCAGTGTCGGCAGCAGCAACCGCCCGATACTGACCTCGGCGGGGGACATCTCGCGAGTTGTTGGTTGCTCGCAACGGACGTATCCTGATGGCGCTGTTGTCGGTCCGCGATGTCCGGTGCCATTTTGCGATGAGCAAAGGCGAGACCCTGCGTGCCGTTGACGGCGTGAGTTTCGACATCGAACCCGGCAAGACCTTCGCGCTCGTCGGTGAATCGGGTTGCGGCAAAAGCACGCTCGCCAAACTCGTCCTTGGCCTTGAGAAACTCACCTCTGGCGAGATTCACTTCGACGGTGAGAACGTGGCGCGGCTTGATCGGGCCGGCAAGCGACGCTTCCGTTCGCGTGTGCAAGCGGTGTTCCAGGACCCCTACAGTTCGCTCAACCCGCGTTTGCGGATACGCACGATACTGTCCGAACCGCTCACCGCCAACGGTGTTAAGCGCAGCGAGATTGAAGTCAAGATGGCTGAGGTGCTCGAGATGGTCGGCCTGCCCGTGACCGCCCAGAAGCTGTACCCACACGAGTTTTCGGGTGGCCAGCGTCAGCGCATCGCGATCGCGCGCGCGCTCATTTTGCGGCCCGCACTGATCGTGCTGGACGAGCCCATCTCGGCGCTCGATGTCTCGATTCGCGCGCAGATCCTGAATCTGCTGCAGGACATTCAGGCTGAACTCGGCCTCACCTATTTTCTAATCGCCCATGACCTGGCGCTGGTTGAGCACACGAGCGACGAGATCGGTGTCATGTACCTTGGGGAACTGGTGGAGTCAGGCGGGAGTGAAGCCGTTTTCGACAATCCGCAGCATCCGTACACCAAAGCGCTGCTCGATGCCGTGCCGCGACCGGATCCCTCGATACCCCGTTCGCAGGGAGGTATAAAGGGCGAGATCGCAAGTGCGCTTGCCCCTCCACCCGGTTGCCGGTTTCATCCCCGCTGTCCGCATGCGATGGCGCGCTGCAGAGCGCAGGCGCCGGTCCTGAGTGGCACGCCGCAGGCAGTCGCGTGCCACCTGTATGACGACGGTTAGGATGCCTGGACGACGGGGTTGCCCCAGGTTGGCCCGAGAGTTCCTGTTGGGGTCTGTGGCAAACTGCCGACGATCAGACGCGACAATACATTCACACGAACGATTCGAGGAGTATCAGAAATGGCGTTAGCTGACTACGGCGTGTACCCGGACGTCGACAATCTAATGGGCGATATTCAAAAACACGACCTTGCGACCCACATTGTGGAGCTTGAAGCCTACGGCATGACCGTGGTGCCGCCCGAGAAGATGCAAGCCAGTGAGGGTTTCATTGAGCGCCTGCGGGAAGCGATTTTGCGGGTTTGCTCGGAGCGCAACGGTGTCACGTTCGATGACTATCGGACGTCAGCAAACTCAGCCGAAAGCGGCCGGAACAGTTGGGACCTGCTCGAAGAAGACGAGGTATTTGTCGAAGCCGCGATCAACCCGGTCAACCTGACGCTCGTTCGCTGGCTGCTCGGTCAAAGCGCGATCTTCTCGGGTCAGACCTGGATCATCAAAGGCGAGGGGTCGCCGGGCATCGGCATCCACAGCGACTCGCATGGCATTCCGCCCGGTGCCGGCAGCGTTGCGCACATGTGCAACGCCTCGTGGATCTGTACAGACTATGGCAGTGCGGACGATGGCCCGACCGTCTTTGTGCCCGGCAGCCACCATTACGGTCGCGCGACTCTGCCGCATGAGGCGGACCGCTCGTCAACCCCGTTCAAGTTTGTGCCGCTGATTGCCAAGGCGGGCTCGCTCGCGATCTGGAATGGTGCGACCTGGCACGCGTCGGAGAAACGAACCAACCCGGGTCTGCGCGTGACGCTGGTGCAGAACTACATGCGTACCTACATGCGCACGCAACACAGTTACGAGGATACCTCGCCGCAGTTGCTTGAGAAGTACCCGGAACTGGCACGGGTGATTGGCAAGCCGCTTTATCCGTACGCAGACAGTCAGAATCCTGAACCAGCGCGCATTGCGCCGTTCATGCGGACCGGTACGGACCCATTCGCATAAGGCTCATGCAGTCAGGTCAGGAGCGGTTCGGACTACTCCGTTCGCACTTTCCCTTCTGCTCGGAGGCGCGCACGTTCGGCGCGCCGCGCTTCGCCCTTCTGCCGCAGCATTTCACGGTTCTCGTCGTTGATCTCAAGGTAACGGTCCCGCCACGGCGTGGTGCCGGTGAACACATACGGTGTCTCCACGATCCGACCCGGCGCGGTTGCCGTTTCGAGCAGGGACAACGCGCGCGCGACGATGTCAGCCTGCATTGATGAATCGCCAGGCTGACCGCACGGATTGCCGAGCGGAAAGTCGGTGTAGAGGAACCGTGGTACGCCGCAATACTCAACGATGTCCCAGGCGGACCCGAGGATCACCGTCGGAATGCCTGCGCCTTCAAGATAGCGGGATAGCAGACTCACGGTCTGATGACAGACGGGTCACAACGGCACCAGCAGTGCAATATCAATCTGGTCCTCATTGAGCCGGCGCAGAATCTCAGGCGCATCTGACTCCAGCGTGCGTCGTTGGCTGTATTCGGTTGGAATGCAGTGGAATCGATCTGCCAGGCCGCCAACGCGGCCGTCGGCCACCATGGCGTTCAGATACCCGACCGGAAAGTACGAACTCCGATCGTTCATATGGGTCGCTTCTCTGTCCCACGAGAGATCGTCGCCATAAAGGCGCTCGGGTGGTGACGACATTGATCCGGAGTCCACGAAGCGCGCGTCGGTTGCTGCGCGCGCGTAGGTGGACGCCGTTGTCACATAGCCGAGACGGCAGTCAGCGAGGGGCTTTTCGAGTGGCGTGAACGGAATGTCGTCAAAGTGGGCCCAGGCATAGGCTTTGGTGAAGCCCTGTGCCTCATAGAATTGCCGTGTGCGTTCCATGTACGGAACGGGCAGGTTGGTGTCCTTCATGTCATCTGCGTCCTGCGCTATAGAAGCCTTAACGCGTTACTGTCCCAAAATTGTCATCCTGACAATCCTTGGGGTCGGTTTGCAGGCAAACCTCGCATGATCTTGCAGTAAAGAGGCCTGCGGAAAATGGCGGTGCATCTCTGCACTAGCTCGTGCTGCCACCGTCGGCCATATACACACCGCCGGTGACGAAACTTGCGTCGTCCGAGGCCAGAAACAACATAACGCTTGCGATCTCGTGGGGCTCCGCATACCGCTTCATCGGGATGTTCTCGGCGATCCGGTCATGGACCGCTTCAGGATCCTGATTACCCATGCCTTTCTCGAGCGACCGCATCATGCGGGTTTCAACGGGCGACGGGTTGACCGTGTTGACCCGGATGTTGTGGCCGGCGCCTTCCTTGGACGCAGAGCGCATCAGCCCGATGACCGCATGCTTGCTCGCGTTGTAGGCCGACATCGAGCCCGCGCCGGAAACACCCGCGACTGATGAAGTCACAACGATACTCCCGCCGCCCCGCGCGATCATCGCCGGAAACACAGATTTGAGGCCCAGCCAGACCCCGCGCACGTTGACCGCCATAACCTTGTCGAACACGTCGACATCGTAGTCCATGATCCCGGCGACCTGCCCCTCGATACCCGCGTTGGCGAGCAGAATGTCGACGCCGCCGTAGCGCTCCACGGCCGCCTCGATGTAGCGCGCGGTATCGTCTTCGCGGGTAACGTCGGCAGCGCACCAACTCACCTGGTTGCTGCCGAGTTCTTCCACAGTTGCTGCGAGCGTGGCTTCGTCCAGATCAACCAGCAGCACTCGGCTGCCCTCGTCGATGAACCGCCGTGCCGCCGCTTTGCCGATGCCGCCGGCGCCGCCGGTTATGATCGTTACCTTGTCGTCGAGTCTGCCCATGATGCTGCTCCACGCGTGTTTGCCTGCAGAATATCAGATGCTCGTGCAAGGGGTGTATGATCGATTCGCTGATCGGGGCACGAGTGAATTGGCAAATGAGACGTCGTTGAGACGGTTTATTTTTTTCGAGCGAAAGAGAGGGACGCCCATGCGTGCACATCTGATTACAGGCGGTTTTCCGCCCGGTTCGACCGCTGGCCACGACATGGACTATGCACGGCTGCGCCTGTTACAGCTTCTGAGCGACGGGGGTGCCATGACCACCGTTGCGAGCGATTTCACCGATGTTGCCAAGTGGCTGCCGGGTTGCCAGCTACTCGTGACGTACGTAGCAGGACCGTTTCCGGCGGACGCAGAGAGCGCCTTCATTGAGCGTTGGCTCGAAGACGGCGGCAAGTGGGTCGCACTGCACGGAACGAGTGGGGGCAAGGCTGCGCGTACTGCGGACGGCAAGGGCCGGAAGATGGTGAAGCTCGCTCACCATCGGGCGCTCGGCGCGTTTTTTCTCAATCATCCGCCACTGCGCCGTTTTAGCGTGTCGGTTGAAGATCGGAGCCATCCGTTGATGGCAGACATGCCCGCCAGTTTCGATGTCATTGATGAACTGTATTTGATCGAGGTCCAGGACCCGTCCGCGAAGGTATTGTTAACAACCGACTTACCCGAAGACCCGTCACCACCCGGATTTGGCTTCGCCTATGACGAGGACACATCCTTGCTCCCGGACGGCAAGACCCGTGTGCTGGGCTTTGTGCGCGAGGTTGGCAAAGGCGCGGTCGCGTACTGGGCGCTCGGACACTGTCATTCACCAGCGACCAATGCTCAGCCGTTCGTTGATGAGAGTCTGGCGGCGGACGGCAGCACGCCGCCGATCTTCCATGGGGTCTGGGAGAACGACGCGTTTTCCCGGTTGCTGAGCAATTCAATCAGTTGGGCTGACGCCGCCTGACGGCCTGCAAGAGCAGCCTGCAAAGAACGTGAGACTTGTCCTGCGGCATCCGCTGCGCCAGGACCGATCCGATACCAGGAGAGACAATGAAATCAGAACTATGTGACCGCCTTGGCATTGAGTTTCCACTTTTCGCATTTAGTCATTGTCGTGATGTTATCGCCGCGGTCAGCAACGCTGGCGGCTTTGGTGTACTCGGCGCGACCGGGCACACGCCGACGTCGCTCGAAGTTGAGCTCAAATGGCTGGATGAACACACGAACGGCAAACCGTACGGGGTGGACCTGCTGGTTCCCGCAAGTCTCGACAGCAAGGAAGAGGCCGTTGCCGCTGAGGAGATCGAGGCGCGCATTCCCCCGGAGCACAAGCGATACATCGAGAGCATCCTTGCGAACCACAACATCGATACCAAGGGCCTGTGGGATCGGAAGATCTCGGAGAACCACGGTGATTACCTGCGCGAGAAGGGCGCGTCGCCCGTTCTCGATGTCGCGTTCTCGCACCCACAGGTGAAGATGATCGTCAACGCGCTTGGCGTGCCACCAGACTTCATGCGTGAGAAGGCCAAAGCGGCGGGCGCACTGACCGGCGCGCTCGCTGGCGCAAAGGAGCACGCGATCAAGCATGCGGAGGCCGGGGTTGATGTTATTATAGTATCAGGAACCGAGGCGGGCGGCCATTGCGGTGAGGTCTCAACGATGGTCGTGGTGCCCGAGGTGATCGATGCACTCAAGCCGTACGGTGACATCCCGGTACTCGCGGCCGGCGGCATCGTCACGGGCAGACAGATGGCTGCAGCCATGACGATGGGCGCTGCGGGCGCCTGGTGTGGGTCCGTGTGGCTGACGACGGCAGAGGCTGAGACCGCGCCCGCGGTCAAAGAGAAGATGCTGGCGGCGACGTCACGACACACGGTCCGATCCCGATCCCGGACGGGCAAGCCGACCCGGCAGTTGCGGTCCGCGTGGACCGACGCCTGGCACGATGAAAACGCGCCGGACCCACTGCCGATGCCGCTGCAACAGTTGATCAGTGAACCGGCGCTCGGGCGCATCGGTCAGCTTGCCGAAAGTGGTCACGGCGGTGCCAAACAACTGGCAACCTACTTTGTCGGCCAGGGGGTGGGACTCATGAACCAAACGACCTCGTCGCGGCAGGTGGTTTACGACTTCATGGAAGACTTCGCGGCTGCGACAGAGCGGGCTGCGAGCCTGCTGGAGGATTGACGCATGCGTGTCCAGATCACGGACGCGACGCTCGGGGCCGTCGTGCAGGATGTTGATCTTGCTGCTATTGACGACGCGCAGTTCGCCGAGATCGAGGCGGAGTGGCATCGTCACGCGGTTCTCGTGTTCCAGGATCAGCATTTGACGGATGAGCAGCACCTTGCCTTCACGCGCCGGTTCGGACGGCTGGAAAAAGGTTTGAAGCGCGGTCCGGCCAGTGCCCGTGTCGGCTACATTACGAATGTGACGAAAGAAGGCGCGATAGCCGATCCCCAGAGTTTGCAGGTTCGCTTCAGCTCGGGGAACAGCGGCTGGCACACCGACAGCTCCTACAAGCGGGTTGGTGCGAAGGCGTCGATTCTCGCGGCACACGAGGTGCCAAGCGTCGGCGGCGAGACCGAGTGGGCTGACATGCGGGCCGCCTACGATGCGCTGGATGAGGCGTCCAAGAGCTGGCTGGCGGAGAGGGTCGCGGTTCATAGCTACGTCTTCAGCCACGCGCCCCACGGCGGCCTTGAGCTATTGAATGAGCGCGAGGTGGCGGATTTGCCCCCGGTTCAGCACGCGGTTGTCCGAACGCATCCGGCGACGGGTCGCAAGAACCTCTTTGTTGGCCGCCATGCCAGCCACATTCTCGGCGAGGACGAGCATGAGAGTCGTGCGCTTCTGCGCCAACTGACAAGCGACGCCTGCCAGCCGCCGCGCATCTGGAAGCACCGTTGGCAGCCGGGAGAGATTGCCCTTTGGGATAACCGCTGCGTTCTGCATCGTGGCCACGCGTTTCCGTCAGATCAGCGGCGGGTCATGGCACGGTCAACGGTTGCGGGCGACGTGGTGGACAACGAGTGGGCGCTCGACGACGAGGTCAGGCGGGGGGTCTGAAGTAACGGTTTGACGGCCTGCGGGCGTACTTATTTAGCGCTCACGACGCCGGACGTATCGTTGCTCTGTATACTCGGGCCCGAAAAACGATAGACGTTTGGAAGCGGGTCTCGTGTTGTCGGGCGGATTCGCGAGGCGCAAGCATTTGCGGCGTCGGTATGGAGGAAACGGAGGTTCCTTCGTTCAAGCGACGTGCCGATCAGACAGCCGACGCGGCTATGCCCAAACTTCGGCGATTAGCTGTTTCAGCTTGTCGATAGCGACCGGCTTGTGCACCAGCGGGATGCCGGAGGCCTGGGCGGCGTTGAGGTGGGCAGATGACGTCTCGCCGGTGATGAGAATGGTTGGCAGCGACGGATGCTGCTGACGCAACGCGTCGATCACGTCCAGACCGGTTTCGCCGGCGAGCGTCCAGTCAACGAGGGCGAGATCGAGGGTGTCGTCAGCGGTGGCCGTGAGTGCAGTCGTTGTGTCCTGCGCTGTTCGCACGGTACAACCGAGACCTTCGAGCATCGCCGTGGTTGCCAGCCGCACCCGCTCTTCGTCATCGACCACAACGATGGTCATTGACCCCTACTCGGGTGCAACGGGCGACGTCTGCGCGGTGAGTGGTCCGACCGCGGTGATCTCCGTCATATGGAGACTGAAAGTACTGCCCTCCTCCGGCGTCGAGTCGAGATTCATTGATATCAAGAAGCGAGATGAGTCGCGCGACGATTGAGAGGCAAAGGCCAAGTCCTTCTCGGCTACCTTCCTGCACCTGATAAAACTCATCGAAAATGTGCTTGCGTTGGTCGTCGTCGATGCCCGGCCCGGTATCTTTGATGCTGATGGATACAACGCCGCCATCCGCCGCAACTGAAACGGACACCTCGCCGTCTTCGGTGTAGCGAATCGCGTTGGCCAGCAGATTCCGAATAACCCGCTGCAGGTGAACCGGGTCGCTCTCCACAAACGGTTGCACGAGAAGATGGGTGTTGAGGACAAGGCCCTTGCTCTCTGCGGTGTTTGCGAACTCTGCTGCGGCCGCGGATACGAGCGGACCCACGTCGACTGGCTGCGTCGTGCATTGCATACCGCCGCTGTCGAGCTTGGACAGGTCCAGCATTTCATCCATGGCGACAGCGATGGAACCGAGGGCCTGGTTGATGTGTTTGGCGATCTCGCTTGCGCGCCCCTCAAGCTTCTGCAGCGTCAACGCCCCGGTGAAGAGCGATAGCGCGTGGATGGGTTGCCTGAGATCGCGTCCAGAAACCGCGTTTTCGCGTGATTGGCGGCCTCGTCGTCGCTGAGTGCCTGCTGCAGCCGGTTGTTGAGTGCGACGTGCTCAAAGCGAATCTCGACCGATTCAACAAACGAGCGCGATGTATCCCCGGCGATGACGATCAGCACGGCACCGAATGCGACAATCGTCAAACTGATGGGAACATTCTCGCGCGTGGGAGGCCATGCCGCCTCGGCGTCCGTCAGCCAGAGCAATGTCAATGGCACGAACACAGGTATGAAGTAGGCAATGTAGACCGCGCGATAGCCGGCGGTTGTTGCAATGGCACCGGTGCAAAGCCCGGCGAGGATCAGCGACTGTGTCGCCTGCTCGAAATCGGTAAGCTCTGGGAAAATCCAGAGTGAGAGTGCGTGAACGGTGCCGCTCAGACCACTCAGCGCAGTCGCGAGCCGCAGGCGTGTTTCAATGGCGAGATCGTCACGTGCTGACAAGTGGTTGAGGCATACCGTCCGCAACAGCAGGGTGAGACCGACCAGCGCACCCCAGGCGACGCAAAGGATCGTCGTGATATGCCCGGCCGCAATCCACGCTTGGACGACGGCGACGAGCAGCACTGGAACGGGCACGCGCTTGGATTGCTTGACCAGAAAGTCGAGCATTTCTTCCTGGGCGTCAGCGTGGGGGCGACAGACATGAGGTGATCGGGCCTGACCGGACGGCGTGATGTGTCCCGCAGTACTTCCTTTCCCTGTGGGTGTGGGGGCGAGTTAGTATGTCAAGTGAAGCGGGGATAAAGCCCCGCCGCGGGGCCCTGACAAGTGGCCACCAGCTCGTACCAAGTCTGATCGAGTCTGTTTCAAGCCGCTTGATCAAGGCCTTGAATCAAGTGAACGACAGAGCATCGTCAGCACCACCGGAGGAATCCATGAACAACGAGATCAAGCGGTCAGTCGCGGACGCGCTAGACACGATTCGCAGTGAGTGCAACGCGCGCAACGGCCAACCAGACCGGGGGAGTTTGCAGGTCATGCAGCAGGCCCTCCAAAAGCTTGCGGCTCGCGGCGATCTTTTTACCCACGAGGCGTTTCCGTTACCCGAGGAAGGCGGTCGTCGCGCCTCGGCGCTTTACCGCCTGTCCGAGGATGAGGACGGTCGCTTTGCACTCTATGTGAATTCAGCGCGCGCGGGGGTCGATTCACCCGCCCACAACCACACGACGTGGGCGATCATCGCCGGCATCCGTGGCTGCGAGGAGAACCGGTTTTACGAGCGAACGGATGATGGCGTGAATGAAACCGGCCGTTTCCCGGTGGAGGCCGGCACGAGCGTTGCGTTTCTGCCGGACGATCTGCATAGCATTCACATTCACGAAGGGGCACCGGTACTGAACTTTCACCTGTACGGACTTGCCCTGGAGCAACTGTCCGAGCGCGTCTTTTTCAAAGCGTCGGCGGGCACCTGGGAGCGCTTTCCGGCGCATGTCGACATACGCGAGGCCCGTTCATGACAGCGTC
>Ga0114999_10000501_pt1 | contig 58509 bp, 64 predicted proteins | sample ArcticOcean_MG_C_3_FD_89820 | JGI IMG/M metagenome (GOLD analysis project Ga0114999, IMG submission 89820) | Marine microbial communities from western Arctic Ocean - ArcticOcean_MG_CB8_126 | ecosystem: Environmental > Aquatic > Marine > Oceanic | place: Arctic Ocean: Canada Basin | collected...
ACAATGGCTCATACCGGTGCTTTGAGCGTTTTTGACGGCGATATACTGCCTCCGTAGAACTTTTTATAGCCAACCATGATAGAAGGGAGGAACACGGCTATTCCAGCTCCATTACCCGACAATAAAATAGAACGGTTGGCCGCTTTGCACCATTTCAAAATCCTGGATACAGAACCGGAGCAGGCGCTCCGCGTCCTGGCCCGACAGTTAGGGTCCCAGATGAAGCATCGACGGAACCTTATGGAACTCGAAGAAGCGCTCAATACGCTGAAGCTTCTGGGGGGTATCCTGCCGATCTGCGCTTCTTGTAAGAAGATACGCAACGAAGAGGAGCAATGGGATTCGCTTGAGAAGTATATTATGGAGCACTCAGAGGCGACCTTCACCCACGGGGTTTGTCCAGATTGTGTGCAAAGGCTTTATCCGGAATATCGAGAGAACAAAACTTAACAGCCCTGTTATATATCCATGTGTTTGCCAGGTGGCAGGTGGCTACTGTATTTTGCCCCTGAAAAAACAAAATAAATGGAGATTTCTGCGTGCGAGCATTTGAATACCACGGGGCAAAAAGCGTGTCTGAAGCGGTAGGTTTGTTATGCCAGTATGGGGACAAAGCCAAACCACTGGCCGGGGGGACCGACGTAGTGATTTTTATGGAAGGTGGAAAAATCGCCCCGGAGAATCTGGTTGATCTTTCGCGTATTCCCGATCTTACAGAAATGGACTATGATCCTGCCCGTGGATATCGCCTTCGTCGGCGTCGGCGCTTCCGTAACATTTAACGGGGACGCGATCACAGATTGCCGAATTGCATTAGGTGCCGTAGGCTTTAGCGTCATACGGGCTTATGATGCTGAACATCTGTTGCGCGGCCACCGCTTGGATGAGACCACACTTAACAAAGTAGCCGAAGCGGCCACGGCCATCGCGAACCCGATCTCCGATCAGCGTGCCTCAGCCGGATATCGAAAGAAGATGGTCGGGGTACTGACGCGTCAGGCGCTCCTGAAAGCGGCAGATATAGCCCATAGATAATCATTCGCACGAAGCTTCAACATCTGACGTCATGAACCATCAATACTCAGGAGACCTTACACTTTGAAACGCCCTATTACCTGACACCTTAACGGCCAACCTTACGAGGTGCGCCGTAGAACCTCGGAGGCGCCTGCTCGATACCAACCGCTACGATTGTCGTCTTACAGGGACCAAAGAAGGGGGTGGCACGGGCGATTGCGGGGCCTGTACCGTAATTCTGGATGGGAAGACGGTTTGTTCGTGTCTGACTCTGACCGTCGCAGCAGACGGATGCACCATTACCACCGTCGAAGGATTGGCTGACGGAGAGCAATTGCACCCTCTGCAAGAGGCCTTCATGACCTGTGGTGGCCTTCAGTGCGGCATCTGTACCCAAGGGATGATCCTGGCCGCCAAAGTGCTCCTTGATGATAACCCGCAACCTACGATCAAAGAGATCCAGCATGGGCTGGCCAACAACCTCTGTCGATGTACCGGTTATGCGAAAATCATTGATGCCGTATTAAAAGCCGCCGAGCAAATGCAAGACACCACCGTTCCGGAAGGCCAACCCTGATCCATATAGAGGAAAATGAAAATGGAAAACACGAATACAAAAACCGTCCTGGGCAGCCGGCCACCGCGGTTGAATGCACTGGCCAAGGTCACAGGCAGAGCGCAATATACCGCTGATATGGATTTGCCGGGGATGTAATACGGCGTATTTGTCCGAAGTGCCTATGCCCATGGACGAATCAAACATCTCGATGTCAGTAAAGCCCAGGCACTGCCTGGCGTGGTGGCGGTGATGACACAGCAGGATCTGTCCGAAGACCAGGCGCTGGTCGTCCAGGAAGAGGTGCACGCCACACGCCGCGTCCTGAACCTGTTTGCGAAAGATAAAGTTATCTATCACGGTCAGAAAATTGCCTCCATTGCGGCGGCATCCCGTGAGATGGCTGAGGATGCGGTACGGCTGGTCGAGGTGGAAAACTATAAGATTTCCAAATCATAATTCAACAATCGATCTAAAAAAGAGGGTACGAAATTATGTCATCCAACAACGCCCTGACCCCCACACAACGTTTATACCTGGATATCCACGGATATGTCATTATAGAAAACGTCCTTACCAGGAACGAAATTGACGCGCTGCTCGAAACGACGTATGAAATAGAAGCGCAATACCATAAGACCGGTGAATGTCCATATCCATCTTCCCATTTTTCCGGTACGACAAATGAATTTTTCCGGGTGGATAATCTCCCACATATCGCGCCTTGTTACTTCGATTACGTGGCCCATCCGCGCCTTGTGGCGATGGCCGAAGAAATTGTGGGCGGTATAGTACGACTTGAACAGTCCGATGCACATATCCGTCGTCCCGTGACCGACCCGGACAACCCGAAAGAATATGGATTCCACCGAGGGATCAATCCAGGGTTTACGTACACGCGCAACGGACTTTACCATTTTACTTTTATAAAAACCCTGACCAATCTGACGGACCTGGAACCCGGCGATGGCGGGACAACCGTTATTCCGGGGACACACAAAATAAGTGATGAGGTTGACCAGAAGGCCATTGTACAGGCTGCGCTGGAAGACCCGCGTCTGATTCATGAAGTGGCGGCGCCGGCCGGTTCAACGCTCTTATTTTTCGAGTCGCTGCTCCATTCCTCCGGCATTATTCGGTCGAATAAAGACCGGGTGCTTATCCTCGGTGGCTATACCCCCCCCATGTTTCAAACCTGGCATGGGTATGATCCAGACCCTGCATTTGCCGCTACACTCTCCGATGAACATCGGGCCCTGATAACTGGTGAGAAGAAATATGGGTGGGAACGAACGCTAAGAACGTTGTGACCAGATTGGAGATATGATGACACACGATAAATTAATGGCGCAGTGTAAGACGTTGGATGAACGCGAGTTGGTCAGCATTCTCACAAGGGACCGTGCACAGTACGAAGATGACTTTCGAGAGGCAGCGGCTGAGATGTTGGACCAGCGCGGCCACAGCCTTGACAGCCTGATCAATAAGGTCACCGTCTGGCGCTACAATATCGCCGAAGCCACGGTGACTATCGGGGAAGCCGTGGCCAGCCTAAATGAGCCCTCCGGATTGGATCAGGCCTGGTATTTCACACATTATTTGGGGGACACCGTGATGGTCCAGCGGCAGGAGGCCTACTGGGCTTTCCATTATTACCCCGCAGATCACGATCAGGTACAGAAAGTCTTCTTCCTGGAAAACCAGCACGATGCCGAAAATATCTTGACCGATTTTCTGCGTCTTGACGACTTGAATCTGGATGAAGATATTTTCTTCTATGAGTGGCAGGTGCTGGGCCAGACCGCTTCTTTCACGCACATCGAGCAGATCGCGGCACGTCTGGACAAACTGGACGTCTGTTATCTTGTTGAACAGGTCTCCCACGATGCAGTGGAAGTGCAAACGCGAGACCAGATGCCCTATCACGGGCCGCAGGTCGTCACGGGCCGTATCTACGATATGAATCGTTTGCCGCGTCTACAGGCTTTTCACCTTGATCGACCAGATGCCCTGTTCGTGGTCCTGGTCCCGACAAAATTTGATCTTCATACCGAATCGGTCCTTAACGAACTGGAGGGCGTGGCAGACAGCCTGTATGCCCGTCTGGAAGAATTACCGGCAGGAGAAGAACTTGAGACCCAGCTTGCTTTGCATGAAGAGCTTGAGGTGTTGAGACCAGATGATGCCGAATTGATGTATAACAAAGGGGGCATTTTATATGATCTAAAGCGGTATGCCGATGCCGCCGACACCTGGTTATCGACGCTGTCACTGGATATAGATCATAGCGCCCTATCAAATTTGGACAGGACAGGCACTTCTCTGAAAGAAGTGCTTCCCCAGCTGGACAATGTGTCAAAACAGATCGCTGTAAGGCATGGGCTTGCTGCTACCGATGCCTTACGGGATGAAATTCCCGATGCCTTTGAACAGTTTCAGGCCATTCTGGCGCTTCAGCCGGATGACGCCATTGCCCATTTGAATCTGGGTTATCTGTATTATGAGCACACCGAAGAATCTCATCATACCCGCACCCATCTCGAACACTATCTGACAATCGAACCGGAGGCGGATGATGCAGATGCGATCCGTGAACTTCTGGACAACCTGGATGCCTCTTAATCTGTTCGAGCAATTTCCAAGGCTATCCTGACCATGATAGATAACACGATACAACACGACCTGAAACATCTTTACCGACAGACGTTCGGCCAACTACCGCAACAGATCCTGCCGTTGGGCGCGGATGGCTCGAGTCGGCAGTATTTTCGTTTACATTGCGAAGATCATACAGTCATCGGCGCGTATAACACGGATCGCCGAGAGAACGTCGCCTTCATGACTCTCTCCCGGCATTTTAAACAGCACCATCTGCCCGTACCAGAAATCTATGCGGCCGATCTGGATCTGGGCGTCTATCTACAGCAGGATCTGGGTGACGATACGCTGTATGACCGACTGATGGCCATTCGTAAGGAAGATGGCAGTTTTTCCAAACGACTGATCCACATATATGAGATGGTGCTGGAAGCTTTGCCCCGCTTCCAGATTGCCGCAGGAAAGGACCTCGACTATAGCGTCTGTTATCCGCGCAGCCGGTTCGACGAACAATCGATCCGTTGGGACCTGAACTACTTCAAATACCATTTTCTAAAACTGGCGAATATCCCGTTTGACGAACAGGCGCTGGAAGACGACTTTGAGCGCCTTACGGCCTTCCTGTTAGAGACGGAAACCACCTATTTTCTTTACCGTGATTTCCAGTCCCGCAACATCATGTGGTACAAAGACCAGCCATATTTCATCGACTATCAGGGCGGGCGGCAAGGCGCATTGCAGTATGATGTAGCCTCTCTGCTTCAGGATGCCAAAGCGGACATCCCCTGGGATATCCGGGATACCTTGCTGGATCATTATATCGATATTGTCGACACCTCCAAGCCCGTTGATCGAAAGCAATTCATAGACTATTATTACGGCTATGCCTTGATCCGATTAATGCAGGCCTTTGGTGCCTATGGTTTCCGTGGGCTGTATGAAAACAAGTCTCACTTCCTCCGAAGTATCCCTTTCGCCGTTCAGAATCTCGAAGGGCTCATGGCCAGAGCCCGTCTGCCGGTCGCCTTACCGGCGCTGCAATCAGCCTGGGAGCGTATCTGCACCTCTGATTCCGTACGCCGGATGGGCATAGAATCTCCAACCGGTCTGACGATCCATCTCTGGAGTTTTTCCTACAAACGGGGCGTACCACGGGACGAAAGCGGCCACGGCGGCGGCTTTGTCTTCGATTGTCGCGCCCTGCCGAACCCGGGCCGTTACCCGGCATACGCCCGTCTGACAGGCCGTGATACATCGGTCGCCGCGTTTCTGGAAGAAATCGACGAAGTACAGGCCTTCCGTGAACAGGTCACCACCCTGGTCGATCAGGCGGTCGCGCACCACTTGCGCCGTGGATTTACCGATCTGACTATCGCCTTTGGTTGTACAGGCGGCCAACACCGCTCCGTATATTTTGCAGACCTGGTCGCAGCGCATTTGAGGGATATCGAAAACATCACCGTAGATCTTCGACATCGAGAACAGAACTTTTAATCAATGGATTCCAATGAAAGCCATGATACTCGCCGCAGGACTCGGTACCCGGTTGCGGCCCCTGACCAATAATCGACCCAAGGCGCTGGTCGAGGTGGCGGGCAAGCCCCTGTTGGCCTGGGTGATCGCCCGGCTGGCGCAACACGGATTTACCGAGATAATCATCAACGCGCACCATTTTTCAGAGCAGATCGAGGCGTTCGTGGCAACCTATCACAAGGCCTATGGTTTTCCAGACGTGTCGCTCACCGTCTCTGTGGAAAAGGAACTGCTGGATACGGGCGGCGGTGTACAGAAAGCGCGCTGGTTTTTCGACGATCAAGAGCCGTTTCTGGTGCATAATGTGGACGTACTGACCGATCTGGATCTACATGGGTTGATGGCCGCCCACCGTGCGTCGGAGGCTCTAGTAACCCTGGCGGTCAAAAAACGACCGACCTCACGCTATCTGCTCTTTGACAAAGCCGACCGGCTTTGCGGATGGCGATCGACCAACCCGGAAGAAATACGTATGGCGCGCCCGTCCATGGGCCCAGTGACCCCATTTCCATTCATGTGTATTTACGTTATGTCCCCGGAGGTGTTTGAACATATGCAGACCCCCGGGCCCTACTCTATTATCGACTTCTTTTTGTCGCTGGCCAAAGGCGGTCACCCCGTCAACGCCTTTCAGGCAAATGAGGCCCGCTGGATGGATCTGGGCCGAAAATCGCACTTGCCTAAAGTGCATGACCTGTTTGATAAACCTTATTTCGAAAACTTAGTTTCGAGTGTATAATCAATGAGGAAAATGCAAATCTTCAATGTGAAAGAATACGGCGCGACAGGCCACAAAGATCAGGCGGCACAACAAGCTATCCAGGCCACCATCGATGCCTGCGCAGTAGCGGGTGGGGGGATGGTGTATTTCCCTCCGGGGGCCTATACCTCCGGGACGATTCATCTGAAGAGTTATGTTCGTATATTTATTGAAATCGGTGCGACAATCTATTCCTCCAAGGATGTCACGACCTACGATGAGAAAGCCTTATTTTACGGGGAAGACCTCAAGCATATCACTATTGAAGGCCGGGGCGTCATCAACGGCCAGGCCGAATATGAATGGCGACTCAGCGACCATGATGACCGCTATATTATCGACAACCAACGACGCATGGAAGCCCTGGGCAAACCGCTCATGCGGCCCTTCCCTACAGAAAACAGTATCGGCAACCTGTTGCTTCTCAAACGCTGCAAAGATGTGTTGATCCGGGATGCCTCATTTATCGATTCCCCGTCGTGGACCATGCATCCGTATGCCTGCGAACGCCTGACCATCGATGGCGTCTACGTGCACACCAGCCGGGAAGCAGGCGTCTGGGCAGATGGGATCGATCCCGATGGCTGCAAAGATGTGCGTATCTCGAACTGTACGATCGATTCAGGTGATGACGCACTGGTCTTCTATTCGAGCGAGATATATGGTCCGGCCTTACCGTGCGAGAACATCACCGTGACCAACTGCCGGCTGAGTTCGGCGTCGAGCGCAATCAAATTCTGTGACGGCATTATAAATTGCGTACGGAAAGTCACCATAGACAACTGCGTCATTACCGATTCCAACCGGGGCATCGCATTCATGGAGTTCGACGGCGGGTATGTCAGCGATGTGGTCATCTCCAACCTGACCATCGATTGCGGGCGATACGACTGGTTCTGGTGGGGCGAGGGCGATCCGTTCCATTTCAACGTCATCCAGCGCAGCGAAAAGCACCCGGAACTGGAGTGGAAGGATGAACCGCCGGCTGGCAGCATCAGTAATGTGTTGATCCAGAATGTGATAGCCCGCGGGCAGGGGCCGAGTGTCATCAAAGGGCATCCAGACAGTTGGCTGGACGGCATTACCATGAAGGACATCAAGTTGATTATCTCGTCTGACCCGGAAGCACCCTACGAAATCGGCGGTCATGCGCTGACATTCCAGCGGGCGCGTAACCTGAGGCTCGAAAATATTGAAGTCGTCTGGGATGAACAGCGATCCGATCAATGGCAAAGTGCTCTGAATATGGAAGATATAGAGGGCCTGACGCTGATCGACATCAAAGGCCCGCATGCGGATACTGATTCCTCCGACCCGGCGATACAGCTAAATCGTGTAAAACATGCTACAAAGCAGGACTAACCATGAGCGACCCAAGCAAAATATACTCGCCCATGCAGCGTTTTCAGTATACGTATCGCAGCATAGATGAATTTGGTGGCACGCCCTGGGCAGACAGCATCAACTACTTTGTTACCGGTGATATCAACCACGACGGCCAGATAGAAATGATCCTCTCCCGTGGTGATGTGGAACAAATCGCCATGGACCTGACCGGCCGCGTCCTCTGGCATTTTCTCGATCCTTCGGCCAATTGGCAACATCGGCGTCCTGATTCTTCCGTATTTATCTGGGACCTTGACCTTGATGGCAAAGCCGAATTTGTGTGCACCCGACGTATCGATGGACAGGAACATTTGTGTCTTATCGACGCGATGACCGGAGATAGCCGGACGGCCACTCCGCTGACCAAGCCTACAGGCGAATGCGATAACCGGGGGTTCGTCCGTTTGGGGTTACTTGATGGCCCGGATCAGCCCGGATATGTGATCGCCGGATGGGATTACGGGCGTTTGGCTGTGTATGACTGTAGCCTACGTTTGCTCTGGGAGCTGGACGCCCCCATCGGCCATGACCCGTTCTGCTATGACCTCGATGGAGACGGTCATGAGGAAATCATCTGCGGATATCTGGCATTTGATCGCGAGGGGCATCTGCTATGGGACAGTCGGCACTATCTGGAACACGATTCCCATGCGGATAGTTTTGTCTTCTTTCAAGAACAGGGTGAAGTGCGTCTCTTCACATCAGAAGGTCATATCCTGGATGCGTCAGGCCAACTGGTTGATGCCATCGGCCAGGATATCCTGATCCACGGCCAGGAAGCCGGTATCATATCAACCGACCAGGAGCTGCGCTTCGTTATTCAGGATCGTTGCGACGGTGTAAAGCAAACAACGTATGCCTTCACCCGGCAGGGGGCCGTTACATTTGAAACCTCTGGCGCGCAAAATATGCAGACCGTCATCTGGGATGGGCAGGGGGCGGGCGGAATCTGGCTGGATACCCACGGATTAATCTACGACGCCGACGGTGAGGCGCTGGCGAAAGTCAGGGCCTTCGAAAAGGGAAGCTGGCGCACCCCGACCCGAGGCGTGGGTTCCGCGCACGATCTGATGTATGATGGACGGGATGAACTGATTATCCGGCATTTCGACGAGGACAACCGGTCCGCCTGGTGTGAAATATACGCCCTCGATAAGCTGGCGGATCGAAATGAGCATAAAACCACGACCAGACCGATGGCTGACTGGTCGTTTTATTAGCAGTTGCGATACCACGTTCATTTCTTCAGATTGGGCTCACGCGGTATCAGTTGCAATGGCTGTACGATCTGCCGGCGCTCGGGCGTCAACCGGTCCAGCAATTCCGGTGAAGGCGCGTAGCCATGACGGAAGATACCCCAGGAAGGCCCATAACGATTGACAATAATACGCCTAATCCCTTCGTTACTCCGTTTGGCGGAACCGTGGGCGAGGGTATCGACGAATAATATAGCGTCACCGGCATTCATATAAATTTCTATCGATTCTTCGATGCCGTCCACGGATGCATTTTCAGCCATTTTGTGTTGATAAATATGCGGATGCTCGAAGTTGGCTTTGTGGCTACCGGGAATGATCATCGTGCCGCCATCCCCCGGTCCGATATCTGTCAACGCAATAAGAATATTGATCTGACCACACATGAACCGGCCATCTTTAAAACGGAATTGATTCCGCTTTGAGCCGGCATGGCCGCCGGAATGCAGCCCGATGGCTTGACCAGGCTCTCGGAAGTTAGCGAAATTTTCATCAATAAACAGAGGGCCATGGTTATAATCGAATGTCCCTTCCCCTCCGACAAAGTGTTTTACCTTGTCGATCCATGAAGGGTGATCTATGAGTTGTTCAAACGGTACACCTCCTTCATAGATCTGCTGATAGTTCAAGCCGTCCGTAGAGCCATATTGATGCCCGTGGACATAGCCATACCATTCCCCCGGCCGAATGGACGGGATGGCATCGAGCCCATCATTCAGTGCGGTAACTTCTTCAGCTGTCAACGCACCGGGCAGAACCAGATAGCCCCGTAAGTCGAAAAGATAATTATCAAGATCCGTAACCATTCTTTCTCCTTATCATCTGTTTTAATCCGTCCTGATGGTTTATTCTGCCGTCAAAGCATCATCGGCGCATAATTCAATCGGCGTATCGCACTCAGCACCCCAGGGGCTGTCGTCAGCGATGTGCTGCGCAGGATCGTAGTTGCCCACCGCATTATAGGCCATGATCGCGGCATGACGGGCATGATCAGAGATGTTGTGCGCCGATGCGTGCATGGTATTGCTGTGCCACGCCGCAAAATCGCCCGGTTGGCCGATGAATTTCACCCGATTCCACTGCTTGCAGTAGCCCTTCATCGCTGACCTCGGAATCCTGATTTGCCCGTCACCGGTCGATTCTCGCGAGCAGGGTTCGTGATCGCTGACCCCTTCTTTGTGAGAGCCTCCCAGCACCTGCATGCAGCCATTGTCCTCTGTATGATGATCGAGCATCAATAAACAGGAGCCCATCTGTGGCTGCGGATGTTTCGCTGTAACCCAATACCCGTAATCCTGATGCCAGAATTGAACGGAGCCAGTAAAAGCGGCTTTGAACGCCAGTTTGCTATGGTAGATATACATCGGAACGTTCATCAACTCCTGCATAATCCCTGCCATACGCGGATGTCGGGCCAGCAGATCAAACCGGGTGTCACTACGATGAATGTCAAACTGAAGCCGGGGCGTATCCGCATCCTCCACCACCATGCCGCCCTTATTACGCCCTTCTGCTTCAGCAACCAACTGTTCAGTCTGGAGCGCCGCCATGTCGGCTTTCAACGCAGCCACTTCATGCGCACTGAAGAGACCTGGGATCATGATAAATCCTTGATCTTCAAATGATTGCCGTTGTTCCGGTGTGGTTATCATGTTTTCTCCATTGAATCCAACTGAAAAACAAAGCGTTTAAAATCACCCATCACCATTGTACTACACCTTAACCCCAGCAGCTCTGCGCTTTTCCTGCCAGTCTGCCCAGGAATCCACAGTCTTCGGATGTTCGCGGCTCTGCGCAATAAACCCGTTAAGCCCCGCTTTAAACAGCCATTCCAGCGGCTGGCCGATTTCGCTGTAACGCAAGTCGATACTCCATCGGATATCGTCGGAGTAATTCATCAGGGAACGATGAAAAGTCAGGTTGTGGAAGGCGAAGATGTCACCGGCTTTCATCGGCAGCGTAACGATTTCTCCTCTGGATTCGATATCCTCGGTCGGAATATGATGCCCGTCCCCATTACGGTCCACCGGTCGCAAGCCCCAGCGGTGACTGCCAGGCAGCACCTGCATACAACCGTTGTGCTCATTTACGTCTACCAGCGGCATCCATAGAGAGAGAATATGAAACTCGGTAGGGTCGCCGTAATATCCGCTGTCCTGATGCCAGGGAAAAGTAGTCACCTTTTCACCCGGCAGTTTGGTACGCACCCAGTAGTCGCCGTTGAATTGTAATTCGGGGCCGACCAGCGCTTCCGCAATATCCAGAATCGTCCGGTGCCTACCGAAATCATAGATCTCTTCGCTGAACACTTCCTGATTCCAGCCGATGCTCCTTTTCTTGATCGGCCGATAGATCTCTTTCAGCCGCCTGGTAAACGGCAATTCGTCATGCACATCCTGAATCTCATCCGTGTCGAACAAACGCTGTGCTTCGTTTTCAACCTGCCTCATGATCGCCCGTCGTACCGGCTCCAAATCACGTTCGTTAAGCAGGTTTGGGATGATGAGATAACCGTCTTCTTCATAGCGTTGAGATTGTTCTGGAGATAAAAGAGACATAATCAAATCCTCTGGCTTGATGGACAATGGGAAAATCGGGGTCAATATATCCGCTATATTTTTATTTCCCAACATTATTTCATTGCGCGTGTTTCTTCTTTACACAGAACCTGGCAGAAGTACATTCGGGATAAACTTCGGATGCTGGCAATTATATTTAAATGGGACGGCCACACGCATTGTACCAAAGGTGGAAAAATCCATAAAGGATGATCTCTCATGTCAGACACAATCATGGAATCAGGCGTTTTTCGCTATGCGGTAGATCATCACTGGGCTAAGCTGCCGGATCATATCATATGGGGCAATACCCATGCCGTCGCTGTAGATGCACAGGATCAATTTTATCGCCCATACGTCCTGTGAGGCCAGTCCGTCCAAGGACACGGTTTTGGTGTTCGACCCGGATGGTCATTATCTCAATTCGGGGGGCGAACAATTTTATGGACAGGCACACGGGCTGACGCTGATCGAAGAAGCGGGACACGAACGGTTGTATCTGGTTGATATTGCAGGTGGCATTTACAAATGCACCCTGGACGGCGATATGCTGCAGCATATCGGCAAGCCAGCTTTCTATGACGACGACGATCTGAAATTCGGTGCTGCGAATGTTTCGGTTGCGCCCAACGGCGATCTCTATCTGGCCGAAGGATACGGGTCCTCTTTCGTACTGCATTTCGACAATGAAGGCCACCTCCTCAACCGCTTCGGCGGATGGGGCGATACCGAAGCGCACACCCGATGGGCGCATGGCTCGTTCATCGCAGACGTAGATGGCGAAATCCTGCTTCATGTCGCCGTGGATGACCCGTCCCAGATCAAACGGTTTACACTCGATGGCGTCTTTCATTCTCTGATGCCGGGCACCTTCCTTCATCCTCGTAATATCTACGCGAAAGACGACCTCTGGGCCATACCTGAAATGGGCGGGCGCTTGACGCTGATCGATCAGGTGACCGACGAGATACATCACCTCGGTCATTGGGGTGAAAAAATGGAAGATATTTTCAAACGGCGTACTGGTCCCAGGGACTCTTTCCCGGATGGGATATTCGCTTCCGCACACGGCGTGGGATTCCTGAGCAATGCGGATATCATTGTAGCGGAATGGGTGGAAGTCGGGCGGATCTCAAAATTGACACGGATGTAATAGTATTGGAGTATGAACATGGCAACGGAAAACGAAGCCTTACCCGGTCACAAAGAACGTTTGAACACCATGGAACGACGCAATTTTCTTAAAACAGCAGGCGCGGCGGCTGGTCTGGCCACTCTGCTGGGTCCTAAGGCGTTTCAGGGCGTTAAAGCGGCGGTCAGCAGCATGTCAGATCTTACGCCGCAACAGGCCGCCCGCGAAGAGGCGCTTTGGGGTGAGGTCAAGAATGCCTTCACCGTCCACCGGGGTCTCATCCATATGGACAACGGCTATACCTGTCCTACCCCCCGCGTGGTCACAGAAGCGGTCGTCCGGTATATCTGGGATCAGGAGCAGGGGCCTTATGGACTGTTCGTCCGGGAAGCGAGAGACCGGAAGAAAACGGTGAAGCAGGCTCTCGCTCGTCTATTCGGCAGCAGCCCGGAGGAAATTGCCCTCGTGCGGAACGCCACCGAAGCCCTGAAGACCGTTCTATATGGCATCCCGCTGAAAGCAGGCGATGAAGTGCTGACCACGATGCAGGATTACGGGTCTATGGTCGGGGTCCTCAAGAGTCCGGAAAAGGAGGAAGGTATCAATCTGGTACAGGTCTGGGTACCTACACCACCGAAATCCATGGATGATCTGGTGGAGATCTACGAGCGAGCCATCACACCGAAAACAAAGGTGATCCTGGTGTCTCATGTAACGTACACCACCGGCCAGGTATTTCCGGTAAAACGTATTTGTGATATGGCCCATCAGCGGGGCATCGAAGTGGTCGTGGATGGGGCCCATGCCGTGGGGCAACTGGATTTCAAAGTCTCGGATCTGGGTTGCGACTATTATGGTTCAAGTCTGCACAAATGGCTGTATGCCCCCAAAGGGACGGGCTTGTTGTACATTCGGCAAGAACATATAGAGAAGATCAAACCGTTATATGGTGCCTCCACAAGCCGCCGGTTCAACGCCAATGCGAGCATGCGCAAGTACGAGTCCGTTGGTACGCTGTCCGAGGCCCCGTTTCTGGCCATTGGTGAGGCGGTGGCCTTTCACAATGCCATTGGTCCAAAACGCAAGGAAGAACGCCTGCGCTATATAAAGAATTATTGGGCCGAGCGCCTCGGTCGGCACCCCGCCATTCACGTGTATACCCCTACGGCCTCCGAAATGAGTTGTGGCATCGCCTCGGTCGGCATTGAAGGGGTCGATCCAAGTGCCATGCAGGAATATTTGTGGGAAGAACATCAGATGCTGACCTCCAGAGGCTATTATGAAGGGGCGGATCGTAAGATGCAATGGGTGCGTGTCTCACCGAATCTATATACCCCATTTTCTGATATGGATTACTTCTGTGATGTAATGGAAGAGGTGGCCAACAAAGGGCTTCCGGAACCATACCGAAGCTATGAACCCGATCCAAGACGGTTCCGATAAGGAGAAATATGAAAGCGCAACTTAAGCCATACAACGGCACCCCCACTGTTTTTCTCAATGATGAACCGGCTTTTTTCGGTTGCCATCTGGTCGGGGGCATGCACCCGGACAAATTGAACGAGCATCAGCCCTTCGTTCGGAAATATGCGAAAGCCGGGGTGCATATCTACTCCGTGGATACCCTGACCCAGGAATGGGTAGGCCCACGTCCCGATGATCCCAGCCCCTACGATTTTTCATTGGTCGTCCCGCGTTTGCAGGGGTATATCGATGTGGACCCGGACGCCCTTTTTCTCCTCAGAATGGGATTTGAAACCCGATGGGTACCGGAGGACTGGTGGAATAAAACCTATCCTGACGAAGTGGAAATCCTGTCCGACGGCGTGGTCTGGGGGCAGTCGTTCGCATCGACGATCTGGCGTGAGCAGGTCAATGATATGCTGGCGGCCTTCATAGACCATCTTAAAGCTGTAGGACTCTATGACCGGGTGGTCGCCTTTCAGGTCGGCGCCGGTTCATCGGGTGAATGGATCAAAGATATGTCCTGCATGCTGCCGGAAACGATGGATTACAGCAAGCCCATGCAGCGCTACTTCCGCGATTGGCTGAAGATGCGGTACAGCGAAGATGAGACCGCATTACAGACCGCCTGGGCCGATGACGATGTGACGTTTGTTTCCGCAGAAGTGCCTACCCACGAAGAACAATCCAGCACAACCACCGGCCATTCCTTTCGGGACCCGCGTCTGGAACGAAAGGTTATCGATTTCTACACCTGCTTTTCAGAACTGTGTGCGGATGACCTCCTCGATTTCTGTCAAACGATCCGGCAAATTACCAATGGTGAAAAACTCATCGGCGGTTTCTTCGGCTATGTGATGGAATTGGCCTGGAACATGGTCTTTTTCGCCGGGATAGGTACGGTGGAGAACGCCGAAGTCTCCACGATTCAGCGGAGCGGTCACCTGGGGCTGCAGCAGGTGCTGAAATCCCCGGATATCGACTTTATTGTAAGTCCGTACAGCTACGGTTTTCGCGGCCTCGGTGGGGATGGCCTGCCCATGCAACCGGCGGAATCGCTCCGGGCGCATGGAAAAATGTACTTCATGGAAGAAGACACGTTGATGCATAACAATTTCGACCCGGGCGGGCGGAATCAGAGCGTCGAAAATTCAATAGCGGTATACCAGCGTAACTTTGCTCAGGTCATTACCCATGCCCACGCCGTCACCTGGTTTGAGACGAATGAGCTCCACGAAGATCCCAGTCTGATGGACGAGCGCAAACAATGGATAAAACAGTTTCAAACCCTCGGCACCTGGGCGCTGCAACTCGACCGGACGCCCTGTGCAGAGGTCGCCGTGTTTCTGGATGATGAGTCGTACTACTATGAATCGAATCGTAACAACGTGGACCTCCCACTGATCTGGCGACAGCGCCTGGTCAGCCTGAACCGGTTCGGTGCGCCACATGACGTTTACATGCTGAACGACCTGCTGGATAATGATCTGCCGCCCTACAAGCTGTATATCTTTCTTAATCCGTTTCATCTGGATAACCGACGACGGGACGCCCTGAAAAAAGTCCTTCGGCGGGATGGCCGTGTAGCCCTCTGGTTGTATGCCCCTGGTTATCTTAATTCGGATATGATCCAGGCGGGCGAAGATCAACCCCCTTTTCATACCGATTATATGACAGATCTGACGGGGTTTCACTTCGGGCAGGGCGACAGCCCGTGGGGACCACTCATGCATGTAACCAATTTTACGCATCCGATCACCCAGGGTTTACCCCAGGATTGGTTCTGGGGCTCGACTAACCCGATTGGCCCTCTGTTCCATCTTGAAGATCCAGAGGCGACCACATTGGGGCAGATGGTATATTCTCTGGGCAGATGCAAACCGGGGTTCGGTGTCAAGACGTTCCAGGCCGACACGCCGTCCGCTTCATGGCACTCGGTGTATATGGCGTCTCCGGATATTCCGGCCCCGGTACTGCGGGGTATTGCCCGGTACGCCGGGGTTCATTTATACAATGAAGAAGGCGATGTACTCTATGCTACGCCGGACTTACTCAGTGTACATACCGTATCTGGCGGACCGCGCATGTTCAACCTGCCCGGTCAGGTCGAGGTGGTCTACGATCTGTACAACGAGCGGGTTTTAGCCCGCCATGTATCGGCGTTTCAGGTCAACCTGTCACCGGCATCAACCGCCCTGTATTATACAGGAAAAGAAGCCTTGATAGAGACGCTCAAGTAAAGAAAGGCATCGAGCAGATAAAAATTACGGATTAAAAATGTGACCGATACGGAGTTCAGTGGATATGGGGAAGCAGAGGCATCGAAGCCGTACCTGAAACCCTGCTTGCTGTTTTACCGGTAGGCTCGTACACCATGCTTCATGAAAGGAGCAACAGATCAATGGCAAAATATCAACGCTACACCGGGTACGCACACGAAGCACCGGCCCCAACCATTCCCAAGCCCGCCGTGCCGCCGGAGCCTAAGATCGTGACAGTACAGGACGGATTACCGATCCTGTTCGAGCCGTGTGAGGCACCCGCCGTCCGCGTGGTACATCCGACCAACCCGAACGCACCGTCGCGCAACGTCGGTGTCACCATGTTGTATGTACCGCCGCAAGGCACGGTCGCATTCGGTTCTCATGAGCCTGAAGAAGTGTATGCCGTGTTGGAAGGTGCGGGTATCATGCACTTCACCAAAGGACCCCGTCCCATCAAAAAAGGTGATTTCATCTATCTGCCTGCCTGGTGTGAACATGGCATCGAAAACACGGGCGTCGACCAGATGGTCGTTATGGTGATCACATCTCCGACTAACCCTTGAGCAGTGCGAAGCACGGTGGTATCGGAGGACCGGTGGAATCAGGCCTGTCGAGACCCATTATTATCACAGGAAAACTTCTCGAGCACGAATTCACACCCGAGTCCGTAAGTACGTGATTCGTCCAGCATAAGGGCCTGATTCGGGAAAGAGATCACACGCCATCCATCCCGTATCGCGTCCAATACCGTTTTGTACGGCCATTGGTCCGCATCCGGCAAGTCAGATACGATTTCCCCGTTCTGCACCATCGATATGCCGACCACCTGGCTGGTCACCGCCGTGTTGTTGGCCTGGAGGTACAAGAGATCCTGGCATTTTAGGGAGGCCTCTTTAACGCTGGCCAGCACATCAAACAGTTGTTGTTCGGTCAGTGTGCCGGCGCGTTGGTTTTCGATGCATTGTTCAAGTGTGGCAATAAGTGTTGTTTTCATGGGTTTATTTTCCTATTTATGGCTGTCGTCTCAGCACTGTGCAGGTTGACCTGCTTTTTATCGTCAAAAGTATAACGTACGATACAATATACAAGCCGGAGGAACCGATGGACACGTCTAACGTCCAGAACACCTTAACCGATTCGGAAGTACTTTCGTTCTGCAAAAACGGCTATCTCATCTGTGAAGCCGTCGTGCCGGACGCTGTAAACCAATGGGTCACCGATTTTGTTGAAGAAAACGAGCCCGTGTCGCTGTTGAAAGAGCATCGGTTTATCGAACAGGTGCTGCTCAACCCTCAAGCCGCCGGTGCGGTGCGTGCTTTGCTCGGTCCGAACTTTGCCCTGCCCACCGGCATGGCCAACCATCGGGTCGAAGGGCCGTTGGATGCCCAGAACTGGCACCGGGATGGTGGTTCACGCATGGGATATGAAGTCAACCATCTTCAGGTATTTTACTATCCTCAGGATACACCGATTGAGATGGGCCCTACGGAAGTCCTGCCTGGTTCACACTTTCTGTTTGCAACCCAAAATCTCATGGGCCATTACGACCGCGTTCGCGGCGCGGTCCGCACGGTAGCACCGGCTGGGTCCATCTTCATTACGGCCTATAACATCTGGCATCGACGGAGCCGATCTACCGCCGCCGATCTTCGCAACATGCTCAAATACTGCTACTGGCGGATGTCCTCACCGGCGCGAGACTGGATCATTGACCCGGATTTCGATTTCGGCCATGACCACAGCCCACAATACCAGATGGACGGCCCTACACACCGGGTACAATTCCGGGAATGGTACGATGCCGCCCGGATGTTTTACTGGCTCTGTAATATGACTCCAGAATTTGAAGCGGTCAACGACGGACGGGATTGGCCACCTGGCTATCCGATTCTATGGAAGCCAGAGGGTTTTCATAGATATAATGAGGTATAGGCCACGAACCTGGTCATCTGCCACGAACCTTAACCATACGCGCCTATACCGTGCAATCCCAGGAGCCGCTGCCTTCTGGGATTGGCTCGGGCCAGGATGTCTTCCGGCATGTGGTAGTTGACAAACGGGTAAAACCGCTGGGCGATAAAACGACGACCGTAGGGTGCCTGTTGCACCCATCGATATCGATCTTGTGTCCGGCTGATGCCGCCTCTGTGCCAGATCTGATCATGCCATAGGACAGCGGTACCAGCCTTGCCGGACGCGCTCACAACCTGTTTTCCCTCGTACACCGGATTACCGTTCTCATCCTTATCTTCATCACCTGGTTGCCGGCCACTTCGATGGCTGCCCGGCACAAATTGCGTCGGACCGAGTTCCTCATCCACATCGCACAGATAATAATTCAGATTAACGATAAAACAGGGCACTTCGATACGCGGATCAAGCGGCACATCGGGCGGCCTGGGGAAACGCACCGTCTCATCCGCATGCCAGAAGGAAATTTCGGTGCCCGGCCCGGTCCGTAGCGAACTCATGGCAATGAGATGACAATCGTCACCGAGAATGGCTTCGACCAAGTCGATGATGCCGGGATGATCGACCAGCGCCTCGAATGCTGCCCCGTGTTCGAACATTTTGGGGCGCCAGTTCTGTTGCATGCCGTACATCCCGGCTTCGTCGCTGGGTGTATCGAAGGCTTGTTCAACCCCGTCACGCAGATTTTTGACTTCTTCAGCAGACAGTACATCGGGAATGATCAGATAGCCATTCTGATGAAACTGTTGGATATATGCGTCGATGTTTTCCATTAGATGCTCCGTCTCCACGCCGTTATCAGCCCCGGGATGGCTCACTCATCCGATCTTTGGCCTGCCGGGTCAATTCCGGCAGATGATCGTCGTTGGCCATAGCCTGCTCCAGATGGTGCATCCGTTCGGGAGAAGCCGTACGGATCATAGCGTCACCATAGGCCTCCTCCACCCAGAAACGAGCACCACCGCCGATATAATCTCGTAATTCTCCAAGGCGATCCTCTGGATAGCGCTGGCATAAATTCATGGTAAACATACGCCGCCGCTCACTGCCGCCAAATGCGGCATGTTTCGTATTGTGATTAAAACAGACGATGTCACCCGGGTTGGTTTCTAACGCAACGGCAGGGATGTCCGCACCGGTCTTATTCCACACATCCTGGCTCTTGCCGATGTGCTTCTGTAAGGCATTCCCATAACTATCACCCATCTTATGGCTGCCAGGAATAACCCGTAAACAGCCGGTATCCCGTGTTATCCGGTCGAGGTAGAACGCAATTTTTATATGCAACCCCTCCGTATGCTGTCCATCCGAGTGCCAGTTCGTATCCCCGGCGTAGTAATTACCATCACTACCCATATAATTAAAATCGTCGCCTAACAAACTGGACGCCATCCCTGTAATTCGTTCGTCATCAAGCAGTGTGGAAAGCCGGTCATGGAGATCAATAAACTGTACGATGCAGGACCGGGCAGTGCCGTCATGAGGGCGTCCGTCATGGCCGCCACCGTGACGAGTCCATATCGCCTCAAAGTCGTTTATAATGTCATCAATCCGATCGGCCAGCAACCCCGGGAAACCCAGATAGCCAAACGTATCAAAAAATGCGAGTTGTTGTGTGGTTAGATGGTTATCCATGTCATGACCCTCCTTAAAAATACGATGGGATTATTTTTCAGATCTCAATACGTTTATCTTGCAATGACAAACTATAGGCTACATTCGTTTTGTGACATCAAATATGATCTCCTGTACACTCTCAAGCTTATCCGTCAAATGAGCCAACAAGTCTTTTGCCCTGGAGCCGAATGCAATATCGAGTGTCTAACATGTCTTTTATTGATCGCGTTTTCAAAATTCGTATTTTGCACGATAGACACTGGAATAATATACTTGGATGTATACAATGCTACAAAGGGAATAACGGGCCTATTCATATTCAATTTACCCGTCTATCGTTTATTCCAAAAAAACTGACTAAGTGGGCGGTTCTCTTTTCCATATGATCGTATATCAGGGCCTATTGAGTGGCCTATGACATTTTTGTAGGCGTATCAGTGATAACAGGTGAAATGAACATACGCTATTCAGAAAACACAGGAGCCTTCTATCTATGCACACCATTATTCAGGATCTGCAATACGCCTTCCGGATGTTGTTCAAGAATCCGGGCATCACAACCGTCGCCATCCTTACACTCGCCGTAGGCATCGGGCCAAACAGCGCCATCTTCAGCGTGGTCGATGTGCTGGTCCTGCGGCCGTTACCGTTCGAGAACATCGACCGCATTATGACGCTGGAGATGAGCCCGGAGGGCCACCCGGACGAAGAGGAGGGGGCCTCAGCTGCTGATTTTTTGGACTGGCGAGAACAAAATACGGTATTCGAGCAGATGGCTGCGTACGAGGTGACCAATGTCAATATTACGGGCATCGGTGATCCGGAATATGTAAGCGGTGCCCTGGTGACGGCCAATATTTTCGACGTGATAGGCATCAAAGCGGCTCATGGTCGTCTGTTCCTGCCGGATGAAGACGAGCACGGCAACGATCAGGTGACGGTTATCAGCCACAACCTCTGGCAGCGGCGTTTCAACGGCGACCCGAACTTCGTGGGCGCCACCATGAGTTTGAATGGGGGAAACACTACCGTCATCGGCATCCTCCCGGCCGACCAACCAATATCCGGTTGAGCAGGATCTCTGGACACCCCTTGCGCTGACCGCAAAACAGCGTGGAGATCGGACAAAACGGACCATGGCCGTGATGGGCCAGCTCAAAGATTCAATAACCAAACCACAGGCGCTCGCCGAAATGAAGACGATAGTCCACCGAATTTCACAGCAATACCCTGAAACAAACGACGGATGGGATGTATCTATGCTGTCCCTGCGTGAACAGTTTGGCGACGAGATCACCGCCGCTTTCTCATTTACCTTGTTCGGTGCGGTCGCCTTCGTCCTATTGCTGGCCTGCGCCAACGTGATCAGACCAATTGCTGCAAAATAACGCCCTTTTCGCGTGTCTGCCAATAATTTTACTTCACAATCTTATTTTATTCCCCGTGATAATTTGTTATGTTCTCTATTATGACCCAAGAAATTAAAACACCAACCGTATTAAACATGGCCGATCTGGTCGCCTACCAGGACGAGACAGTTGTCAGCCGAACGATGATCAAGAAGAAGACGGGCACCGTCACTGTATTCGCGTTTGACGAAGGCCAGTCCCTGCCGTAAAACGCTTTAAAATGGCGTTGACTATGATCAAAGAATAGCCATTACCTTCTTCAAACCGGTGACATGATTATCATGCCTGGCCATCAGCCACACGCTTTAATTGGCGTTGACTATGATCAAAGAATAACCACCCACCACCCGGAATACACTATTACTCATGAAACCAATCCCCTTGCACATTGAAACCCCTATATGGCCCTCACAGCCACTGAGTGATGCTCTTGGTACGCCTGTGCTTATGAAGATGGATACTTTTCAGCCGGTTGGCTCATTTAAAATGCGGGGTATTGGTCATCTCTGTCAGATTAAATGCATGGAAGGCGCTGCGGCCCTGGTCTCTTCTTCCGGAGGTAATGCCGGGTATGCAGCGGCCTATTCCGGCCGGAAGTTAGGCGTACCTGTCACGGTCGTTGTCCCGGCATCGACACCCGAATGGATGCGTGGTCTGGTGAGGCGAGAGAAAGCAACCGTAATCGAGCACGGCGCGTCGTGGGCTTATGCCCATGCCCATGCCCTTGAACTGGTGGAAGCATTCGATGCGGCCTATATCCACCCTTTCGATGATCCACTGATCTGGCAAGGACATGCCTCCATGATCGAGGAGATGTATGTTGTCGGCCCAAAACCTGGCGCTATTGTAGTCGCAGTTGGTGGTGCCGGGCTGCTCTGTGGCGTCATTGAAGGGATGGAACGCGTCGGCTGGACGGACGTGCCTGTGGTAACGGTAGAAACCGAAGGCGCCGCGTCGTTTGCTAAATCGGTTGAGGCTGGTGAGTTGATCACCCTCGACAGCATCGACTCGATTGCCACAACGCTGGGCGCCATTAGAGTGACCCCGCAGGCGATGCTCTGCGCCGCACAACATCCGATTACGCCGTGGGTCGTCTCCGACCGAGCGGCCCTTGACGCCTGCAAACAATTCGTAGATGACCATCGTATCCTGGTCGAACCGGCCTGCGGCGCTGCTCTTGCCGCCGTCTACAACCGGGCAGATCCTCTGATAGGCCGTGATCCGGTCATGGTTATTGTATGCGGTGGTGCCGGCGTCAGCCTCGCGCTCCTGGACGAATGGGAACAAAACGTCTAGATGTAGAGTGGTTCTCTCTCCTATGGCATGAAGCCTATTCACAAGGCCATAGCCCGTGAGATTATAGCCAAACGGGTGTCCAGCTCGTAGCCATATTTTGAGTTTAACCACGGGGGAAACAGAGCCTTCACTTGAGGAACAATATGAACCTTCTTATTATCGGTGGTAGCGGACATGTCAGCGGGACGTTGGCCCGGACGGCCCTGGCAGGTGGACACCATGTCTGGACCATCACTCGCGGAAAACGACCGGTACCAGGCGGGGCAAAATCGCTGATCGTTGATCGGCATGACCATAAAGCCATGGCGTCCGTCATCGCCGGGGAAAACAGGGTATGGGATCTGGTTGTGGACTGTATCTGTTACGACGTGCCGGATATTCAGCAGGATATTGACCTCTTCCGAAATCGCGCCCGTCAGTTCGTATTCGTCTCCACCGATTTTGTGTATAATCCGGCTCAACGAACTTTCCCACAGCCTGAGGAAACCGACCACTATGTCCAGATGGATAAAGGCTCAAAGAGCTATGGATTGAAAAAACGGCTCTGCGAGCAGGCGCTCATGGATGCCGATACCGGTGATATGGCCTGGACCATCGTCCGGCCCTGTCATATCTACGGCCCTGGATCGGAATTAGGGTGTCTACCACTGCACGGCCGTGATCCAGATCTGATCAGGAAAATGCAGACTGGTGAGGCCCTGCAACTGGTTGGGGCCGGTCATTTTCTGCAACAGCCCATTCTGGTCCACGATCTGGCGGCAACCATCATCAGTATCGCAGGTTGTGACACGGTGGGCCGTGAAATCTTCAATATCGCCGGTCCCGATATGATAGAATCCTGGCAATATTATCAAATCATAGCCGATGTGTTGGCTGTTGACCTGCAGATAGAAGAAATTCCCGTACAATCCTACGCAGAACAAAATCCGGACAAAGCACCGTTTTTGTGCCACCGGATCTATAATCTCAACCGCCTGCAAGTCAGTGACCTCAACGTTCCTTCTACATCAATTGAGGAAGGGCTGAGGTTGCATGTGGAAGCATTATCAGTTTAAAGCAAATTGATAATTGAGAATTGAAGCACATGGATAATAAGCCGTGTACAAATTGCAAGATCAGGTCTCTTCATTTTCAATTCTCAATTTTCAATTCTCAATTACCAAAGGAGTCCCATGGAATTAAAATTCATCGATCAGGCCCCTGATGCGATAGGGCCCTACGCGCATGCTGTGAGAACAGGACACCTGGTGATCTGTTCCGGCCAGACACCGCTTGATCCGGAAACAAACGAAATGGTCGGTTCGAATATTCAAGAGCAGACAGAGCGGGTCCTGCGTAATCTGGCTATTGTCCTTGATGGAGTGGGATTGACGCTGAATGATGTGGTCAAGACCAATGTGTACCTGAGTTCCATGCATGATTTTGACGGCATGAATACGGTCTATGCCAATATGTTCGGAGCCCACAGACCTGCCCGAACGACTGTTGCCGTGAAGCAAAATCCGTTGGATGCGCTGGTAGAGATAGAGTGCATAGCAGAGATTCGGGAGGGGTAGCCTGGTCCCACGGGCATTTTTGAAAGTAGAGCGTCTGTCTGGCCATGCGGTTTAAAGATTGTTACCGTTTCCACAGAAATAATGAGATCTCCGACATCCATGGTGCATAACCGAGTATCATGACTTTGGGTGCCATCTGATCAATCATATAAAATGGCAGTACGCCCATCAGTAAAAATGCTGAGATAATAAATAATTCTACTAGACCCAGGGTAAATAATCCGCTTTTCATTCTTTTCGCTCACTCTTGAAAGGTAGATGGCATTATCCTCATCTAATCTGTCCTACCATCCTGGCAAAGCGTATGCCAAGTTACAAGACGTCCATTTTTCGAAACGGGCTGACGTAACCTCAGACTATGTTTTTTGGGTTTAAAACCCTATGGATCATAGCAACCGCGGCAAAAAAATAATATCCACCCTCAATACAGCCCTGTATGTCAAGACCGATTAAAAATGGCCCAATAGGACGACCTGATTGCTGAAAAGACGTTGCCTGGGGTATTTCACCCTAGGTAACGTCTTTCACCTCAAGTGGTATTCCCCTGCCTTTATCGAAAATATATTGGGTATCTCTTCAGCGACCGTCCTCCAGGAGATACCGGCATCGGTGCTTTTGTACAAGATCCCGTCGCGAGAACCGCAATAGGCATGATTAGCATGGGCTTTGGAGAAGACGACACAGAAGGTGTCGATTTCTTCCAGACATTCGGCAGGGAGGCCGGTAGTTATTTTTTTCCAGGCGTGCCCACCGTTTTCGCTACGGTATAGAGCAAACCGCTTCCCATGCGCACGCCAGCCGCCCGGATTAGTTGGTGAGCCGCTGATGAGCAGGATGTCCGGATCTTGCGGATGGATGGCGATACCACGGGTATACAGATTGTCCAATCCAGCATTGAGGCGCAAACAGGTATCGCCTTCATCAGGGCTGAAATAAAAACCGTCCGCCGTCGCCGTATACACAGCATGCTGGTTCATCGCGTGTGTGGCAACTTCATGAACATCCAGTTCCAGGCCATTGTTCGTCGGGGTCCAGGTTTCCCCGCCGTCAAGCGTCCGCATAATGCCGCCGACATGAATGTCAAGATACAGACCACGATCATTGGCCGGATGGGGTGCTATGCTACGCACCGCCGCCAGGCCGCCAGGCGCATACCAGTCCTGCGCATAGTCGCGGGTGTGTAACGATTCTATCAACGCCCAGGTATGCTCATTACGCTGGTATAACACCGGCGGTTCGCCCCCCCGGGAAGAGTTGATCACCGTTAGCCAGGACCGTGGTCGGCCCTGCGTCCTCATCGGGTGTGATGTCCGTCCAGTCCGGATCAGGCCATCGCCCTGACCAGACTCCCTTACCACTTTCTACGGCCACAATCGTCTCATCCGATTGCAACGCCAAATCAAGGATACGCTTGCCGTGTAAACCGAGGGATCGGTGTGTATCGGTCTCTTCATTCCATTGATACACACCGTCCTGGGTGCCCATGACTAGCATAACAGATTCCTTTAAGTTGGGAGTTTAACCATGGAAAATACGGGGGAGGCACGGAGAGCACAGGGGGTTTAAGATAAAAAACTTATACGGTATTGAAGACAAATTGAAAATGAAGAACAAGGTAAAAAGTTGGTATCCGATTTGGTAGTTATGTACACTGTATAACATAATAAAGATAAAACAGGAGCTACTTCAATGCATGTTTATGAACGATTAGGATTAACACCGAACATCAATACACGGGGGATGCACACCCGCATGGGCGGTACGTTAATGCCTGATCCGGTCGTCAAGGCCATGGTCGAAGCCGCTCAATCTTTTATCAGTATTGTCAAACTGCAAGAGCGCATTGGAGCGGCTATTGCCGAGATGACGCACAATGAAGCCGCCTATGTCAGTTGCGGGGCGACTGCCGGTATTACATTGGCCATCGCCGCGTGTATGACCGGTAAAGATCCGGAAAAAATAGAAAGGTTACCTGATACCCAGGGTATGAATAATGAGGTCATTGTACAACGTGGCGGTCGATTCTATGAAGACATCGCCATCCAGATCGCCGGGGCGAAAATAATAGAAATCGGGGACTATGACCATATCACACCGGACGATTTGACATCTGCTATAACCGACCAAACGGCTGCAATTTTCAGTATTGAACCTGCCCGGGGCGTCATCATCCCTATAGAGAAAACGGTAGAAATCGCCCATGCCCATGATATTCCCGTCATCGTGGATGCCGCTTTCGGCGTCCCGCCAAAAGAAAATCTGTGGCGTATCACTCGAGACATGGGCGCTGATATCGTGGTCGTCAGCGGTGGCAAAGGCATCCGAGGACCGCAAACCACAGGCCTTATTCTCGGTCGCCGGGAGATCATAGAGGCCTGCACCATGCAGGGCAATCCGTTTCGAGGGATCGGCAGGCCCATGAAAGTCGGCAAGGAGGAAATGGCAGGCCTATATGCCGCTGTCGAACATTTTATGATGCAGGATAATCAGGTTGTTCAGGCGAACTATGACCACATGGCAGACTTTATGATCCGTGCCTTGTCGTCCATGCCTCATGTAACGGCAGAAAGAGAGAGAGGCGGTCATCGCGTCATCATCACATTGGATGAGCCGGCGCTGGGGATGACAGAAGTGGACATGCGCCACGAACTCCGGGAAGGGAAGCCGTCCATTGAGATGGGAGATTATATCTTACCGATGAGTTGCTATATCGATCCCATCACCTTACAGGAAGGCGAAGAACAAATCGTGATACATCGGATACAGGAGATTCTGGAAAACAATAAAGCGGATCATAGTACAAAATAAAATATATAAAAGGCCAGTCTATGTCATCCCGAGCGAAGCCGCTCACGTTGTTCGGCCGAGATGACATTTTAAACTTTTTGTCGTGTTCCATGCATATAAAATTTGATATAAAATAAGTAGTCTCAGAACTATCGCCGATGTGGCTTTTGACTTTATTCATAATTCATGCGAATCTAAAGTTGAAATAGAAAATTTACATCGAGGCCTTTGTCATCCTGAGTGAAGCCCGAAGGGCGTTGCCGCCCACGTTTGTGCGGTGTACCACAAACCACGATCTAGCTCGAGTCGACTCGGACGAGATCCCTCCGCTCACGCTGTTCGGTCGAGATGACAGGAGGATTTTAGTCACTTATGACCTGCTTTCACCATGATATGATCTGATTTATATGCTGCTCTTTCTACGCTTGATTCGCATAATTCATAATTCATAACTCATAAATCATAAATAGTCATGACCTTAGACACCCCACAGCTCATTAAAAAAATCCAGCAGGCCTCATCTGACGGCAAAGATACACCCGCACGGCGCGAGGCGTTTTCTGAACTGGTGCGGCGGTATCAGGATCTGGCTTACGGCTGTGCGTTATCGATGCTTGGTGACCCGGCGCTGGCGGAGGATGCGGCGCAGAATGCGTTTATGACGACGTATTTTACTTTGCATACGATTAATAAACCGGAAGTGTTCGCCGCCTGGCTGCGACGTATCATATCCAGACAATGTGCCCGGATGCTCAAGGAGCAGCAGCATTATAAAATATCCATCGATGAACAATCTGAGATCGAGGATACGTCAGAGAATCCGTATGAAACCACCGCAGGCTCGGAAGAACAACAATTGGTGAGACATGCGCTCACCAGATTGCCTGCTGATTTACGCATGACGACCGTGCTGTATTACCTCACCGGATACTCGGTTGGTGAGATCGCCGCCTGTATGGAGCTGCCTCAATCGACTGTAAAAAAGCGATTGCATGATGCACGGACTCGTTTACGTAAATTGCTTGAACATGTATTTGAGTCCACATTACAACGCTATAAGCTGTCTCAATCTGATACCTTTGTACACAAATTCGTTTTTTTTCAAACCATCAGCGGTAATGATCAGGGGCAAATTTTACACTACCTTGACCTACAGCCTGGCTTGCTGGACAGCCGTGGCACCTGGCATTGGACGCCCTTAATTCGGGTCGCCGAAACCGGTAAGACTGACCTGGTCGAACTGTTTATTACACGTGGGGCGCGTCTTTCTGCCAGAGAGACTTTGAAAAATGGGACCGCTCTGCATTGGGCGGCCCGAAACGGCCATTCGGATGTGGTTGCCTGTTTGTTGCAACAGGGGGCCTCCGCCAATGATGATCAGGATTGCCATCGCCAAGGTCCGCTCGGATGGGCTGTATTGCAAGGTCATCTGGAGGTGGGAACAGCTGAACTGCTTATCGATCATGGGGCCAGGCCGGATATATTCGTGGCCGTTACGCTCGACCGAAAAAAAGATGTAGAGCAGTGGCTGTATGAACAGCCTGCGGCCGTTGATAGCCGGTTAAGCATATACGATGAAGATGAGCGGCAGCAACCCCTGCATCTGGCGATAAGGCATAATCGGCACGAACTAAGTACCCTGCTTATGGATCATCATGCGGATCTCCATGGTCTGACCGATGCCGGCCTATCCCCGCTCTGCCTGGCCCATTTAGTGAAAAACACCCCGGCTCGCGAGGCGCTTGAACAGGCCCACGCCACACCGGATCTCTCTGCTTTGCTGGTGATGGGCGATTGGCATAAAGCCCAGCAAATCCTTAATGGAGACCGGTCAGTTCTGGAAGATGAGGGGCCTTACGGGCCCCTCATCCATGCCCTCGCCCGAGCAGGGTACACCGATGCGGTCCGTGTCCTTCTGGAAGCGGGGGTATCTCCAAACCGGCCCTGGTCCCGGCAATACGACCAGACACCCCTCTATACAGCGGCTTTACAAAATCAATTGGACACCGTACGATTGTTGATCGACTACGGTGCCGATGTGGACGTGCAGGATGCCCTGTGGGGTGCGACCCCCTTGCACTATGCAGCCACACAGGGTAATATGGATATGGCCAGGCTGTTTGTCGAGGCTGGCGCATATATCAACCCCATCGAAAACGCTCATTTAAATACGCCGCTATCCTGGGCCCATTACAAGGGGCACAGCGACCTGGTGGATTACCTGGCAAAACATGGGGGGACGACCTACTCGGACGAATTTTATGTAATGCCGTAATACACAGGACAACAAGGAGATAACCATGTCCCATGCATTGAACCATCTGACCCGACGTACGTTCATGGGCCTCTCGGCTGCAGGTGTGACCGGTCTGGCAATCACGCCGGTGCTGGCCCAGAAAGGTGAATGGAACACCACGCCGATGCCACCGAACTTTCCCCAGCAGGATGCGGCGGCCGTCAGAGCCGTCGTTGGTGCATCGCATGGACAAATTGATCGGGTGAAAGAACTGGTCACAGCCCGACCGGCGCTGGCGAAAGCCTCCTGGGATTGGGGATATGGGGATTGGGAAAGTGCGCTGGGTGCCGCATCGCATACCGGACGGGCCGATATTGCGGATGTGCTCATCGCGCATGGGGCCCGACCGAATATATTTACCTTTACGATGCTTGGAAAATTGGATGCAGTCCGCAGTATGGTGGAAGCGGTCCCCGGCATCCAACGTACGCTCGGCCCACATGATATCACACTCCTACAGCATGCCCGCAACCGGCTCGCCCGCAAAGACATTTCTGATATGAACCGAAAAAATATGGAAGAGGTGATCGCCTACCTCGATACACTTGGTGATGCGGATACAGGCGCAATCAGTGGGGATGTGACCGAAGAGCAGAAACAGATCTATCTGGGCAACTATACCTTTGGGACCGGTTCAGATAACACATTTATTGTAGAATTGCATCGGCTACGCTGGTTGTCTCTCAAGAAAAAAGGTGGGACCGGACGGCGACTTAACCTTGTAGAGCCGAACACGTTTGCGCCAAGTGGGGCACCGGCGGTCAGAGTAAGGTTCGAGGTTGTTGATAAAAAAGCCACATCGCTGACCATCCATGATCCGATGCCCCTGGTGAAAGCCGTACGCATGTAGGGGAATTGTTGATTTATGATTTATGATTTATGATTTATGATTTGGATTAATCAGGCTAAGGAGAAAATATGGTAGCATTATCTCAAGAGCAGATCACTGAATTCGTCCAGGCAGCGCATCATAATTTACCCGTCGTGCAATCCATGCTTGCAGAACAGCCTGAGCTGCTGGATGCACGCCAGGCACAGTTTAATGAGACGGCTATCGAAGCGGCGGCACATATCGGAAGGCAGGATATTGCAGAATATCTTCTTGAGCAGGGGGCACCATTAGGTATATGCACGGCAGCGATGTTGGGTCGTTTGGAGACGGTCCGCCATCTCCTGCAAAAAGATCCGGCGCAAGCCCAGGCGTTCGGTGCCCATGGTCGTATTTCTGCATTTTATCATGCGGCGATCAGCGGCGATACAGAAATCACCGCGCTTTTGCTCGAGAACGGAGCCACCGTTGACGATCAGGCCCTGCATGCCGCCGTTCGACATGACCATATTGATATGGTCAAATGGTTACTCGAAAACGGTATAGGGGATATCAACGTGCATAATTTCAACGATCAGACCCCACTTCAGGCAGCGATTGAAAATGGCCATGAGGCCATCGCAACGGTATTAAGAGGCCATGGAGCAGAGTAGAAGCAGGGGATGTGTCTACGAGACTAAGCTTTGTCTTATCGTTCGGACCTTTAACAAAATGTAAGACCCAGCCCCGTAACCGTCATATTCTCCGCTACCACATCATGAGGAATCAATAAATACGCCCACGGTTTACCTTCGGTGTATGTCGCCGCATGGGATGAAGCCCGCTCGCACCACAGGACGGCGGCCTCCTTCTTGGCCAGCACTTCCGGATCATCCATTTTTGGAAAGTAATCCGATAATTCATAAGATATCAAACAGGGACAGCCTGATAATCACGAGAACTAATCGAACGTTTAACCTTATACATTCCCAACATTCTACTTGACAAAAACACTAAACATGTGTTACTTCTTAGTAAGAATTACGACCTCAACTCATCCTGAGCCTGAACCGCTATCATCTCAATTTTTAATTATTTCAGTACAATTTTAGTACAATCGTTTGATACGGTCTAACGGGAGGCTTGAATGCTCATCGATCATCACCGTGAAAAGTTGATTAACGCTATCATCTATTTCATTACGAATACGAAATATTGCGGGAAGCTCAAGTTGTTCAAGCTGCTTTATTTTCTCGATTTCGAGCATTTCGCTCAGACCGGTCGAAGCATCACGGGGTTGGATTACTATGCTTGGAAAAAGGGACCCTGTCCAAGTGAGCTGTATGATGAATTCGACGAACCAAAGGATGATATGACAAATGCCTTTGATTTCGAGAAAATCGAAGTCAATAAGCCTCTTCCGATGCTCAAACTATCGCCCAAAAGAGCATTTGATCCATCCCACTTCACCAAACGAGAGATAAACATACTTAAAAAGCTGGCAGAGGAGTTTCACGATACGAATTCAGAAGATATTATCGAGAAAACCCACCTTGAAAGCCAGCCGTGGCACCGAATCTTTGAAGAAGAAGGCAAGCGGTTTAAAATGATTCCTTACGAGTATGTGGTGTCCAGTGATAATGCGGATCTCCTGGACAAAGCCGAAGAGTCGGAAAAGTTTTGGGATGCTTTTAAATGACCCCCGGGAACATTTTGCATTACACGAACTATACCTTTTCAGATGGTTCTCAAAAAAATAAGTACATCGTCTTATTGAGCAACGGAGATAACTATCCTTACGTTGTGACCACCACGACAACCAACAGACGCAATCGAAATATGATTCCCGGCTGTCAGAGCAGCGACCATTATCCCAATTTCTTTTTGCTTGCCGGTACAGATGGTGCCCTTCCCAAAGACACCTGGATAGAACTTGAAGGATTCAACGAATTGGATCAAACAGAGTTATTAAAACTAATGTTTGAGGGCGTTATTACTGTACAAGGCATTCTGTCGACGGCCAGAGCCGAAGCGCTTTTAAATTGCGCTTTACACATCGAAGATATTACACTTGTCCAGGAATCCGCTATTGAAGCATCACTGGCGGCATTATGATTTCAGAGGACGTGATATAACATCAAGAGGGGAATGGTATAACCCTGGGAACATGCTTAGGTTTTCCATCGAACATTTTCTCCATGTTCCGCCGCAACTTCACCGCCGGGTCGGCGGCCTCATACAGCACATCCGACCACAGGACCGGCTGACCAGCGGCTACGGGGTGTATCAGCTTTAATCCGTTGGCCAGACCAATGGGCAGATGACCTGCCTTACAGGCCTCTGCTGCCGGTCGCAGGACACCATACACGAGGTGTCCTCCTTCGCCGTCCAGCATCTCGCCCGGTGGCAGGTCACGTTTGGCCATGGTGACGACGTCCCCTGTAAAACCGACAGGCCCCCCGGTGGCTTCACCGTTCAGGCCGGCCCGGAGGACGCTGGTATTCAGCTCGAGACCGACAAAATGGATAGGCCTGTACAGAACACCATATTGCCCGGAAGAATCCGTCTGGACGCCATACTCTCCGAAACACTGCCGTACATATGCACTCGGCGCGGCAAAAGTCACATACACCCCCCAGCGAAGATCTCGCTCAACGAGACGGCCGTCTCTATGCAAGCTTGATACGACCTCCACGGTCCCGGTATGGCTGAGGACCCCGCCATCGTTTTCAGGACGGCAGACATTCGGGATATCATCGATGCCACCTGGAGGGAAACTGAGGCCATGCGGTTGGGGTTTCAGGCCAGCCGCATTTGCGACGGCAGCCATCTCAATCGCGGCTTTGGTGCCGTCGAGAAACGAATTGAAGAGTATGGGATTAAAGCCGCCCTGATCGATCTGCTCCGGGGTAAACCCGTAATGGTCCCACACCGTATCCGGCGTAGAGGTGTTATAGATCGGTAAAAATTTATTGCCCTTGCCCGCACATACCACCTCAAACCCATTCATCCGCGCCCAATCAACCAGCTCACAAATCAGCGCAGGTTGATCACCGTAGGCCAGGCTATAGACGACGCCGGCTTCCCTGGCGTGGTGCGCCAGAAGCGGGCCGACCAGCGCATCGGCTTCGACATTCACCATGACGACATGCTTACCATGATAGATCGCCGCCATCGCATGACGGGCCCCGACAACAGGATGTCCAGTCGCTTCAATGACCACCTCGATCTTATCGGACCGGATGAGCGCCATGGCATCCTCGGTCTGCCAGGTGGCCCCCGTCTTGATAGCCTGATCCACATCCAGCGCATCTGTCTGCTCCACCGGCCATTCAGCGCGTAGAAACGCATCCCGAATACGATCTTTCGATAGATCCGCGACCCCGGCCACATGCAAGCCCGGTACCCGATGCGCCTGACTCAAATACATCGTACCGAACTTTCCGGCCCCGATCAGCCCCACACGAAGAGGCCGTCCGGCTTCGTTGCGGGCGTGGAGTTTATTGAGAAGTGAATTATCCATTCGTTGATTCGTTGATTCGCTGATTCGTTGATTCGTTTAGCCTTTTCAATCAGACAATCAACAAAATAGTCAATCCTCCAGACCTGCATACTTACATACGATTTCTACGGCTTTGACCAGAGTTTTAACGCCCAGAGTGGCGTATTCTTCGATCAGGTGGCCTTCCGCATCAAGCGTGCCCATGCCCGGACCGAGAAACATTTTTCCGCTGTATATGGTAGCGGGTTCGACGCCCATATGTTCCTGGGCGGTTACAATAGGATTGGTATTGGCCCAGAGGTCTTCCAGATTGAAGATGGGAATACCGAATTCTCCGTCTTCCCAGGTCTGCTCGTAGTTCAGTTCCGTGCCGCCCAGTTGATAGGTTTTAGCGAAAATAAGCTTATCACGGAAACGAGAGGGCTTCATCTGTTTGAACTCTTCTACGACAATCTCATGAAACCGATCAATGGGATCGGTGACCAGTTGCGGTTGATCACGCAGGACCTTCAGATAAGCAGTTAAGCCAACCACCGTGTCACGCCCCGGATCGCTGAACGTATACACGGCTTTACCGTGGGACGACAGTTCGCCGTAACGCTGACCGCCCAGCCCCATGCCTTTACGGATCGGGTTAATTATCTCTTCCTTGCCGATCAGCAGACCGGAGGCAGGCGCACGGCCCGGCTTGTCCATGCTGTACGTGATGATATCACAGTCTATATCCCGTGGGTCCATGCCGACGATGGGGATCGAGCCACCGGTGTCAACAATATAAGGGACATCATAGTCCCGCGCTACTTCACCTAATTTCTTCAGCATGATGGGCACGCCGTTTTCGTCCTGCTCTCCGAGGCCATAGCTGGGGGTATCGTATCCGACGGTCGCAATGCCCGTCAGCAGGGACGCATTACGATAGGCCGCCTTTTTAACATTTTCAATCGTCCCATCCACATCCACCTGCGTTAATAACGAAGTGGGATTGTATCGGATACCGTGGGGCTCGTATTTGGCACCCGCCATACGGACGTAGAGCGTTTCCAGGTTGGCCAGACTTTTGTTTTCAACACCTAATTCACCGCCGGATATGGTACGGTCTACAAGCAGATTTTTATATTTGGGTGGAAACGCACGTCCATACCCCCCCAACCATTCGTAATCTTCCCCGTATGGCATCAGCAAACGACCACGGTAGATATCGCCATGTCGCATGGTCGGCGGCGCGCAGAGCGTTTCCAGGGCAATACGAATCACAGCCTCACAGGTATTGGCGACCACGGCGTCGTATCCATCCCCGTACACATCTTTGATGACTTCTCTTAGCTGATCCTCGATGACCCGTACCGGATACGTCTTGCCACCTCGGTTGGCTTTAACAATCTCGTCCAGAACATAGTCGGGCAGGTTCCCGGGCCGGGCCGAACTGCCTGCATACAGACCAATATCTTCCTTCAGCTTGGTGGTGCCGAGCTTTTCACCGTATTGGCGCGCCTCTTCGTTGATCTTCGACATATTGTTATAAATCGATTGGTACCATTGATATTTGTACATGTGATATTCCAGAGGTTGGGATTAATGAGGCAGGTTCACAGCGCACCGTGAACCTGCAATGGGCATTATTCGTCTGCCAATACGTCCAGTACCCGGTTTACATCCTCTATACGATTATACAAATGGGGCGAAAAACGAACGACATCGCCCCGAAGAGCGACTCTGACATTGGCTTCTTTCAATTGTTGCACGACATCAGCGGCCCCTCGACCAGGGAAACGAGCAGTGACAATGGCAGACCGTTCGATCTGATTACGAGGAGAGGTCACTTCTGCACCAAGGGCTTCCAGGCCGTCCATAATAGCATCTGCCAGAGATTGGTTATAAGAGAAGATACGATCGATACCGACATCAACCAGATAGTCTATCGCCTTCGTCAGACCGACGGCACAACCGTAGGCCATGGTACTGAATTCGAACCGAGACGCGTTATCTGAATAGACCAGATGATCCGCCCGGATATCCCAGAGCTCAGCATGGCTGCGAAAGCCAACCAAACCAGGGTCGAGCGATGTTTGAAGGGCGGGGGCCAGATACATAACGGCCGCGCCGAACGGCCCGCACAACCATTTATATGCGCCAGTAATCACTGCATCCACGCCCATGCCCGGTGCATCGATGGGTACGGCTCCAGCAGATTGCGTCGCATCAACCACCAGCAAGGCCCCATGCTTATGTGCGATATCGGCCCAGGCAGATAAATCGTACCGCTGACCACTACGGAATTCGACGTGAGACAGGGAGACGACGGCGGTCTGATCGTCGATCAGGCCCGCCAGTTCGTCCAGATCAACATACCCGCCATGGGCCTTTGCCAGCCGAATCTCACAGCCCGTGTGTCTGGCCACGCGTCCCCAGGGATAGACCGCTGCCGGGAAGGCGATATCGGCACTGACCACATTGGTCCCCGCACCGGGCATCACGGCCCAGGCCAACGAACTGAGCAACTCCGTCGCACTGGAGCCCACAGCGATATCATCCGGTGCGGCATGAAATAATCGGGCGGCGGCATGATGCAGATCATCGAAGACGGCATCCTCTGCGGCCTCATCAAAGTTATTACTGCCATTCTCGGCGACATCCTTGTACCACGCGGTGATCACCTGCTCCGCCGCCCGGTACATGAGGCCCACATTCGCCGAATTAATGTATGTACAAGTACTGACCGCCGGAAAATCATCGAGGTCAACCAGTGGTTTATTGTCTTGGGACATAGCTTATCCTTATGCATGTACACAGACCAGGCGTTGTGCTGCGTTTCATTTGCCTGACGGGCATACAGACTGTATTATAACGACCATGGAAACAACGATCCAAACACACCTGACTTCTGCGACAGACTTATCTATGCTCGCCGATGCCTCGATCGACCTGGTCGTGACATCGCCACCCTATCCCATGGTCAAAATGTGGGATGACGTTTTCAGCAGCCAGGACCCCGCCATACATCGTGCGCTGGAAGATGGGCAGGGGGTGGTCGCGTTTGAACGGATGCATCAGATTCTGGATACTGTATGGACGGAAGTATATCGCGTGCTCAAACCCGGCGGTACAGCCTGTATTAATATCGGAGATGCGACAAGAACGATAGATCGAGAATACAGACTCTATGCCAATCACGCCCGGATTTTGACCCAGCTCATGTCCCTTGGTTTTTCGGTGTTGCCTGATATCCTGTGGAGGAAGCCCACCAACGCCCCGAATAAATTCATGGGATCAGGGATGCTGCCGGCCGGGGCTTATGTGACCTACGAGCACGAATACATCCTGGTCGTCCGTAAAGGCAGACGCCGTGTTTTCGCGACAGACGCTGAAAAACAGCGACGACGGGAAAGTGCCTTCTTCTGGGAGGAACGCAATATCTGGTTTTCCGATCTCTGGTCCGATATCACCGGTACGAGCCAAAAAACTGGCCAGGAGGCAATCCATAGGAGATCGGGGGCATTCCCCTTTGAACTCGCTTACAGATTAATCAATATGTTTTCCATAAAACAGGACACCGTACTCGATCCGTTTGTCGGTACCGGTACCACGCTGAAAGCCGCCATGGCGACCGGGCGGCACGGCATCGGTGTTGAATCAGATCCGCAATTTTACAAGATCGCCAGTACCCTGGTCGAAACAGATACGGAAGAGATCAATAAACATATCTTGACTCGCCTTGACAGGCACAGCACGTTTGTCGAACAGCGTGTTCGAGACCATAAGCCGACAAAGTATATCAACAAGTCCTATGGCTTCCCGGTGATGACCCGGCAGGAGCAAGCTTTGTTTTTTAACCCGCTTGTTTCTATAAGACCATTAAACCGGGGGACGTTCAATATGGTATATTCAGATAAGCCGCAGCATATGGATGGCACATGAAGATCACCTTCTGAATACTGTCGGCGTGACTGCGTAATGCTGCATACAGCCCATCCGAAATCCTAGCTCCCAGCCGCTGCCCCGGATGCTTCTTCTGTGGCGACCTGTCGCAGGAGATCGGCGATGCGTGCCAGGCCTGGGTTCAGATAATCGGGCGGCAGACCATAACTGATTCGGATGTGCTTCGGCACACCGAAATAATCGCCAGGGCCAATAAGCACGGATTTTTCCCGGATTAATCGGTTGACCAGCGTGACGGAGTCCATATTCAAATTGTACCGAACCAGGGAGATGGCCGATGCTTTCGGGGAGACCAGACTAAGAATATCCTCGTTTTCTTTCAACCAGGGTTCGTAATTTGTCCAGCCATTACGGATATACTGCCGCGTGCGGGCAAAGATCTGGTCACGCACATCGGGTCGAAGCGCCAGTGGGGCCAGATGATGATTGGATAGAATGGCCGTACTAAGCGTGAGATATTCATGGCGCGTCCATATTTGACTGATCAAATCCGCAGGACCGACCAACCACCCCACCCGCAGGCCCGGCAGGCCATACGCTTTCGACATGCTGCCCGCCGAAATGACCCGGTCATGGCGCCCATAAAATGTCGGCGTAATATCATCCGTCTCGCGCTCCGCCCCTGCATAGATCTCATCTGCCAGCAGATAGGCACCGCTGCGGTCAACGGCCTGAAGCACCGCGTCCATTTCCCCTTCCGTCAGAATCTGCCCGGTTGGATTATTCGGATTGCACAAGGCGATTAATTTGGTTTGATCCGTCACCGCCGCGTTCATTTCATCGATGTTCAGGGCCCATTGCTGATCCGGGTTGAGGGAAAAGGTTTTTCGAACCGCGCCCATATTCTGAGCGATGCCCCAGCCCTGGAGGTAATTAGGAACCTGTATCGCCACCTCATCACCCGGTTGCAGCAAGGTCTGGTACGTGATGTAGTTCGCCTCAATGCAGCCGATGGTGACCAGCACATTCTCAGCGGTCGCCCCCGGATAATACTGTGCGATGGCTTCACGAAGTTGCGGTGAGCCATTAGCCCAGCCGTACCCGAGTTCTGTTTCCAGCATGCGGTCCAGCATATCGGGATCATGGGCCAGCAACTCTTTCAGTTTCATCGGATGGGCGCCACTTTCAGACAGGTTAAATTCTACCTCCTGCTCCCAATCCGACATAATCCGTTCCAGATCGAACGGCTGGAAGGCCTGTGACATATGCAATTCCCTCGTATGGTTGTCACCGTGGTAGCGACGAATAATTATTCGTCGCTACTGGACGGCGTTTCTATTTAACGGCGTTATATACCGCTTTTGAAATCTGAATGTCCTGGACAGCTACGCCGGTCAGGTCGGTAATGGTGGTTTGACTGTCTGACGTACGACCCAGGGATGGGTTCTGGATGACGTTACCCAGTTCGAGCACCCGGTCTGACGTAATGGCCCCGGCTTTGGTGGCCTGCGCAATTTCACCACGGGACTCACTCTGCGGGATGCTGTCCACCACAATGACGTCCGCGTTGGCAAGAATAGCGGGTTCGAGTTCTATTTTCTCCGGCGTGTCCGAGCCCATGGCCGTAATATGCGTTCCCGGTTTGATCTGCCCAGCCTGCAACAAGGGCTCTTTAGATGGTGTGGACATGACGATAAAGTTACTGGCGGCAGCCACAGCGCCGGGATCGGCAGTTATTTCGACCGAATAACCCTGGGCTTCCATATCGCTCTTATACGAAGACGTGCTTTCTGCGGACCGTCCCCAGGCGATGATATCCGTACAATCTACAATCCCCTTGAGATACTCAATCTGCATACGACCCTGTACACCGGTACCGAATACGCCGATTCGATTTACTTTCTTCGGTGCCATGTACTTCGCAGCCACTGCGCCAGCAGCTGCCGTACGCACGTTGGTCAGATAACCCTGATCAAGCAGAAACGCGATCGGTTGGCCCGTCTTCTGACTGAAAATCAGCATCATACCCTGGATACGAGGGATGCCCAGCGAAGGATTATCGGCGAACCCCGAAGCCAGCTTGATCACGTAATAATCGTCCCCGTTGATCGCACCATACTTGATATGTACATCACCGGGCGGATCTTCGAAAATCAACTCACCCACAGGTGGCACCTGTACTTTGCCCTGAGAGTAAGCGACAAACCCAGCTTCAATATCCTGTATAACATCGAGCCCTTTTACAGCTTCTTTGATACGATCCAATTCAACGACGAGTGGCATGGTCATGCTCCTTCTTGTAAGAATGAAGAATTGGCAATTTGCAATTGCCAATAGGGTCATTTGCAAATGATTAGTCGGATAATTTGATCAGCAAAACTTGAAGTTTGACAAGTGCCCATAGTAATGAAAAAGGATGACAAAGTCAATTAAAACTGATGCCTGCATCAGGACATACAGCAGAGAGTAAAGAGTAGAGGCTATACCTTGTTTTCCTAGAAGCGTTCTATTTGTGAAAACCACGCGTCACCACTACGCCTATCGGCTGTGTATATAATATATTGACAAAATGACCGTTGTATCGCACAATATAAGGCATCTCATATACATACCGTAATATCTTGGAGGAGTACGCACATGGCGGATGTGGTCTTAAAAAATGTGAATAAGCTCTTTGATAAGTCCGTGCCAGCCGTTCGGAATGTCAATCTGGAAATCAAGGATCAGGAATTTGTCGTACTGGTCGGCCCATCCGGATGTGGGAAATCAACCAGCCTGCGTATGATCGCCGGTCTGGAAGAAGTCACAGATGGTGAGATTCATATCGATGGCCGTCTGGTCAACGATGTCCCTCCGAAAGATCGGGATATCGCGATGGTTTTCCAGAATTACGCGCTGTACCCACATATGACGGTCTACGAGAACATGGCCTTCGGGCTCAAATTACGTAAATATCCGAAAGCGGAGATTGAAGAACGGGTCAACGAAGCCGCTGCCATTCTCAGTATCGGCCATTTATTATCCCGAAAGCCGAAAGCGCTGTCGGGCGGGGAGCGTCAACGGGTGGCCGTTGGCCGTGCCATTGTGCGTAAGCCCAAGGTATTCCTATTCGACGAGCCCCTTTCCAACCTGGACGCCAAACTGCGGGTTCAGATGCGTACGGAAATCAGTAAGCTGCATAATAGTCTGTCCGCCACGATGATCTACGTCACGCACGACCAGGTGGAAGCGATGACCATGGGCGACCGGATTGCGGTAATGAAAGATGGTGAGGTGCTACAGGTGGCCGATCCTATTCATCTGTATGAAAACCCAGTCAATAAGTTTGTCGCTGGCTTTATCGGCAGCCCGGGTATGAATTTCATGGATGGAAGGATTGTCACACACGAGGACAAACTGGTATTCAACGAAGGGCATTTGCTGCTGACCATTCCCGATGATATGCAGAAGGCGATGGCTGCGTATAAGGACCAGGAGGTCACCTTCGGCATTCGTCCGGAAGATGTCGCAGCGGAGGGCACAGTTAAGGACTGGTCAGCGGTGCAGGATATCTCCGCTACGGTTGAGGTTGTGGAACCGATGGGAAGTGAGACGTTTCTCTATTTGACTACCGGGAAGCATCCGTTTATCGCCAAAGTAGAAGCCCATGTGGAACCGAAGCTCAATACGGAAATACCCCTGGTCGTCAATATGGCCAATGTGCATTTTTTCCGAAAGGACAACGAAGCGACGATCATATAGAATTTTTGAATGATGACTTTTGAATGATGATTTTGTATCCCCCGGTGAACCGTTTTCTCTAATTTAGCGTATATATAATCATGAAAGTACCTGATTGCCTTCATGTCAGATTGTTTCCCAATCATCATTCAAAAATCATCATTCAAAAATCATCATTCTATGTTTCGTTTTGTCCTCTTATGGACGGCCGCCCTGGTCTGTCTTCCCGTTCTTTCTTCTGCTCAAACAGGCCAACCGCCCTCTGATCGTACACAGATCATCATCCCGGATTCCTTAGTTTTCATCCCGGATGATTCCTCGCTCGTTACTTCGGCCGCTGATGCCGGATCCGACACGTCGTTGGGTTTGCCCATCGTTCTTTTGCCTGATTCCACTCAGACCACCACAGAAGCCGATACGTCCTCGGAACTTACGGCACCCATTCAATATACCGCAGATAATATTACATACGACTTTAATGACAGCACTCTGGTGCTGTCCGGCCACGCTGAGTTGCAATATGGCAGCATCAAACTGAAAGCCGGCCAAGTAAGATATCACACCTATTCTGAAATGCTCACCGCCAGTTTTTTGCCTGATACGACCGGTTTTTCCAGAGGGGCGAATACAGAACCCACCCTGGAAGATTCACAAGGGACCCTGGTCGGAGAGCGTATGCAGTATCATCTGACCTCCCAGAAAGGCCGTATCCTGCGTGGTCGGACGAAATACGATGAGGGCTTCTTCGAAGGACAACAACTACGGGTAGATGATGATCAGACGCTAAAGATTGATCTCGGCTCCTACTCGACCTGCGATATACCGGAACATAAACACTACTTTTTAAAGGTTAAAAAAGCCAAAATAATTCCTAATGACAAAGCTATTGTTAAGCACGTGACGGCTTATGTCTTCAAGGTACCGGTTTTTTATCTGCCTTTCTACGTCTTCCCGCTTAAACAAGGACGTCGGTCTGGATTTACAACCCCCGACTTTGGCTCGGGTGAAGCACAGGGGACTTACTTTCGAAATCTCGGATATTACTGGGCGGCCAGCGATTACTGGGACTTGAAGGTCACCACCGACATCGAAGCCAAAACCGGGTTTCTAGTCAAACCAGTATTTACTTATGCGCAGGATCGGCGACTCAGAGGGTCTGTGCGAGGGTCCTATCAATCCGAATTCGGCCTGAAGACCACCGGCTGGGACCTGTTCGCGACCCATTGGCAGCAACTTCAACCCGACTTTACGATCACCGGTCAGGCGCAGTTCGCCCAATCATTAAAATTTGTACAATCTACCACCAGGGGCGTTGATCCGAGCCGCTTACAATCCTCCTTACGATCTACCTTTACGGCAAATAAGCGGTGGGGGCAGAACAGTCTTAATTTTTCAGTTTCAGAATCCAGTCCGGACGGCTCACCTATTCGACCGACCTCATCATTAGGCTTCCGGTTCGGAACACGCCCGATCTTTAAACCGCCCCAGACCCGACGGACCAACAGCATGCCGGATTTCAGCGAGCGATCAAATGCCTCTGAAGAACCAGCCTGGTATCATTCTATTCTATTCGGCTTTGACAACAACCTCAGGGATCAACGCTCATCAGACAGTACAACGACCCAAACCTTAACCAATAATTTTAATTTGTCTTCACAACAGAATCTCTTCGGCTGGTTAAAATTTCAACCACAATCCAGCTATTCGGAGACATGGAATCAAAAGACGATTCAGGGTTTTGACCGGGAAAACAGATACCGCGTAGGTATCTCTACGAATACGACGTTGTACGGTCTATTCCAGCCGAACGTCGGACGACTTACGGCGGTACGGCATGTGGTGACGCCCCGCATATCGTTTACGCAGACCGGCCCAGAAAATGTGACTCGTTCGGCGAGTTTCTCACTGGACAATATCCTCCAGGCCAAGACGGAACATGAGGATCAGGAAAACAAATACAATTTGTTATTCGTCACCCTGTCAAGTGCCTACAATTTCAAGGCGACGAGCCGTCCCCTTTCGGATCTGTCCACCAGAATTCGAGCACCTGGGCGACGCCTTGAAGTTAATGCGACGTTAACGCACGACTTTTACGATCCAATCACGGCTGTCGTCCAAAAACCGTGGTTCAAACGGGGTGATGTGAATACCTCTCTGAACTTGATTGGCCCCTCCACGGGGTCCGGCAGTTCCAGAAGCAGTTCATACAACAGCAGTTACAGTGGGCGGAGTTCAACCGGCGCCGGGTATGACCGATATGATCAGGGATTCGACCAGGTCAAGGGGCCCTGGACTTTGAAATTAACCCACCGCTATTCCGTCGCACGGAGCAAGCCGGATACCACCTTTAACACCTCTACCCATGTTCTTTCCACAACCAGTCGGTTTAACATGAAAACTCTGACCGATGTCTTGCATGTGTCCAACCCACTGACGAATAAATGGCGGGTCCAGCACGATTTTAACTACGACTATCGCCGCCGTGAGATCGTGTCACACAGCTTCAATTTCCATCGCACACTGCATTGCTGGGAATTTCAAGTCCGCTGGACCAGGAACGGGATCAATAAAGGCCTCTATTTTCGCCTTAATATCATCGCCCTTCCTGAAATTAAGATTGAACAGGAACGGAGAAGTTCGGGGTGACACTGGCGTGATGGAAGAGTGGAATGACTTACTTGTAAAATAATCTATCTGTTCAGCGCTCAAGCATCAGAACGAGACCACTTTCGTACGTTCTAACCTTGGCGCTTTCTAACTTTCTTACCCAAGTTTCGCCCGTTTGCTGAGGAAGGACAACAGGGCGTAGTCGAATGGGGTGGTGGTGTCCAGCGTGAGGTAGTCCGCAGCATTTTCTCGGCAGACCCGCCTGTACAGGTCGTTCTGCTCCTGCAGGTTGGCCAGATATTCGTCACGTATTTCGCGTGGATGGGTGAAAACCTCTTCACCTGTTTCCATATCCCGAAATTTAATCGGCCGTTCAAAGGAAAATTTCTGCTCGGCAGGATCGAGGAGGCGAATCACGATGACCTCATGTTTGCGATGACGAAAATGTTTGATGCTGGTGACAATGTCTGCGGGGTCGTCGAATAAGTCGGAAATGATCATGATCAGCCCGCGACGTTTGATACGTTCAGCAAGGGTATGAAAGGTCGTCCGGCTGCTGGTGGTCGAACTGGGCTCAGCCTTCTGGAGATGTTGGAGTATGGTATGAAGATGATTTTTTATGGAGCGAGGGGGAATATATTGCCGGATACGCTCATCGAATAAGATCAGGCCCACCGAATCCTGCTGGCCCAACATGAGATAGGTCAGTGCCGCAGCCAGGTACTTGCCGTATTCCAGCTTACTGATCCCGCCAGACGTATAGCCCATCGACGCACTGACATCCAGAAAGATATACGACTTCAGGTTCGTTTCTTCCTCGTATTCCTTGATATAGAACCGATCGGACTTAGCGAATACCTTCCAATCAATGTGTTTGATCGGATCTCCCGGCATATACTGACGATGCTCTGCATATTCTACACTAAAGCCGTGGTAGGGACTGCGGTGCAGCCCGGCGATAAACCCTTCTACCACCAATCGGGCTTTCAGGTCCAGACGCCCCAGTTTGGATATGGTCGTCGGGTCGAGGTATTTTCGGTAGTCAGAGGTATTCATAGTATAGGGAAGAGGGTGAGTTAAGGATAGAACGGTGGAGAGGTGGAAAGCACCGAAAAACGAATGGCCTCGCCCCTTCCATCCTTCATCCAGGTCTTTACTGTGCTTCTGTCATCTCCTGGACCAGTTGATTTACAATTTCCTGTGTATCTACCCCGTCGGCATCGGCGTTGAAATTGGTGACGAGTCGGTGACGAAGGACCGGTAGCGCTACAGCGCGTACATCTTCCGGCGAGGGGGTGTAGGAGCCTTGCAAAACGGCTCTTGCTTTGGCACCTAAAATCAAGTATTGGGATGCACGTGGACCGGCTCCCCAACTTATCCAATCTTTGATAAACTGTGGTGCATCCGGTTCGGTGGGACGGGTCTTACGCACCAACGATACGGCATATTCGACGACATGGTCGGTCACCGGAACCCGCCGGATCAACCGCTGTAATTTATTAATATCCTCACCCGTCAAGATATGTTGCGGGAATTCATTCTGTACGCTGGTCGTACTCTTCACAATATCGATTTCCTCATCCCGTGACGGATAATCCATATAGATACTGAACATAAACCGATCTAATTGGGCTTCCGGCAACGGATACGTGCCCTCCTGCTCGATCGGATTTTGCGTCGCCAGCACGAAAAACGGCTCGTCGAGCTTCAATGAATCTCCGGCGACCGTCACTTCGTGTTCCTGCATCGCCTGTAACAAAGCCGCCTGGGTTTTGGGCGGGGTACGATTCACTTCATCTGCTAAGATTACATTGGCGAATATCGGCCCACGAATAAATTTGAACTCCCGATGCCCGGTCGACTTTTCCTCTTCGAGTATTTCCGTCCCCGTAATGTCAGACGGCATCAAGTCAGGCGTGAATTGAATGCGGCTGAACTTCAAATCGAGCGTGTTCGCCAGCGTATTAATCAATAACGTTTTGGCTAACCCCGGCACCCCGATGAGAAGAGCATGCCCATTCGACAGCAGCACCGTGAGCAGTTGCTGTATAACCTCTTTCTGTCCGATGATGACTTTCTCTATTTCCTGCCGGATACGATTCTGCGCGTCTCTTAATTCTTCAACAATCTGCAGATCGTCTCCATCTTGTGGTTCGTCAGCCATGTGTGGTTCCTTCAAAGATAAATATTATGAACGAATAATGCCTGTAAATCGGCCAGTAAGTACACCGTACCTAAGCCAGATGTCAAGGGCTTTTGCGGACGTATTCCGTGCATCTCAACCTATCTACACCTTCCTTTATACATTTCACAGGTCGGTTTATTGATGCCTACGAGATTTTAAATAAAAAAACGACTATAAAGATAGAATCAGATGTGATTTTTCACATCTGCTCATATGAGGAATCCATGCACATGATATTATTTAACCATAAACGCCGTATTGACTCGATTCGTATATCTCATAGGGATTATGCGTCACCTGGAATTTACTTTATAACCCTTTGTACAAAACAGATGGCATCATCTTTCGGTTTCATCAAAAACGGAGCGGTATGTTATTCACCTATCGGAGGGATGGCCTACCAATGCTGGTTGCAGATACCGGATCATTTCCCGCATATAGGCATCGATGCCTTTGTCGTCATGCCAAATCAAGTACACGGTATTCTGGTTCTGGAACACTGGATGGCCAGACAGACGCGCGATGACCAGACAGACCACCCTATAACCCACGATGACCAAACAGACCATGTAGAGGGCCAAAATATTGCGTCTCTACAAAAACGGGACAATACGCCCCATACATTTGGACCGCTGAAAACCGGGGTCCTGCCACAAGTTATACGGACATACAAATCCACGGTTACCCGGTGGTGCAACAGGCAGGACCATCATCATTTCGCCTGGCAGCCCCGGTATTACGAATCCATTATTCGTAATACCTATGGCCTGCATCGTGTACGAACCTATATAAAAAATAATCCTGAAAAATGGATCGAAGAATACGGAGAGGCGGATACCGAAAAAACACGGGCGGATGCGGGAACAGAAGCAGCGATGTAGAAAAAGACAAGACTATATTATAAAACAGTTATTTTTTCTGTAATTCATCAATCTTTTCGGTCCAGCCACGGGCTTCATATTCGGTGATCAGAAAATCACGCAGGCGGGGGTCAGGCCGTCCAGAAAATGATTCTACCCCTTGCTCTGCCCATGAAAGCGCCTGTTCATCCTGTCCGGCCTCTTTATAGAGATCTGCAAGGGCTAAAAAAGAAGCCGGTTGTGATAAATCCTTACGTTTGATGGCAAGTAAACCTTCAAAGCCATTAGCCTGTTTGGCCAGGGTCTCCATGATATAAGCGATACGGAACCGCCGCCCGTATCGTTCAGGAGGCTCGTCCCCCGGCTCCAGGGCCGACTCATTTTCCCAGGCTTCTTCAGCCAGCAACCGATACATTCTAAGCCCATGCTCTCCGAGTACATCTGCGTAGGTCGCCATGGCATCAGGAAACATGTCCCACTGTGGGTTCAAACGCCATTCAAGCAACCGTTTTGCCAGGGCACCGGTGTCCGGGCGGGTGGATCGGCAGACTTTTAAAAACACATCCTGAAGACGATCAAGCGCCGTTTGCAGCACGACCGTATCCGCGTCCGAGTCTATGGAGGCCAATGGATCTGCCATTTTGTCCAGCGTGTAATCCGTAAGCCTTTGGGCATCTTTCGTATACCCTTCCTCAATCAGAGCCGACAGGGCGTCAAGCACCTGATTCAGACTATCCGCATACCCGTTCGGTGTCGGGTCATGGGCCAAGAGCAGATCGGTATATTGTTTAAAGCGATTTTGTTCGATTTCCTTTGATCGGGTACGGGTGCTCTTGAACAACAATTGGTTACGAAGCCGAATATTATATCTGGCCCCTTCCAAAATGATATCCATTAAAGCCGATCGATCCCGGGTTGCTAGAAACGTCGTGATGGTCTTGATCGGATCAAGACCATCACTCTGAAGTAGATCTGGAGAGACCTGTCCTGTATCCCGATCACTCAACCAGGTCAACGCGACAGCAACACCGTGTTTACATATCTCTTCGGTCAGACCATATTTCCACATGATATTCGTACAAGCCGAGGACTTTAGCTGAAACCGTATCGTCTTTCTCTTCTATACCATACACCTGATCTCGTTCGAAATAGGTGTGTCCATCACGAAAAGCACGAAACCCGGCCATCTCACGGAGCAGGTCATTGTTAAGCACCCGGTCTAATGCGGAAGACATAGGGATCGGTTCCTTTGCTGAAGTCAGGCAGCGACGTACGCGGTGCTTGCACTTGGTTTCTGGTTAAAACAGGAAAAGGTTGCGGGTTTCTGTACAAGATATAAGACCATACTATGGTCCTTCAAGTCTTAATTTCAGTATTTTATTAAGCCCATTCTACACGAGGACCGTCCACATAATCCAGAAATCTGTTGGCGATGTCCGCTTGTTGCGTATCACCCGTATGAATAACGACACGCCAGCGAAACGTCATGGTCTCTCCGGCAGAGAGGTGATGGTCGTCTTTGAACATCCAGCAGTTGGGGGCGAACAGACCATAACCGCGTACGTGCCAGGTGGTCGGATACCGAAAATTATCCGGATGGTCGAAGACCGCAAAACCGGCCACCTCATCCTCAACCGGCCCGTAGTAGTCCATCCAGTGGGCCGGTTTCGACCAGCAACCCGTCTCGTCCGTTGCACCATACGCATTACCCATCGTTCCGCCGTCAGCGGCATTCATAGTCGGATTGACGCGGATACACAGAAAACCCCCTTCTTTCGTCGCGCCGATGGTGACCGGACCTTGCGACGCTTCCAACATAAGCGTGACATCCAGTACGACCGCCTCCCGTGAACTATCGAAAAGGCGGTAGCAACGGCGGTCTGTCATCAAAGGCTTCTCCTGCTCATACCAGGTATTCGTGGTTGCGGTAACCATGGATAGCGGACCGTGACCAATCTTTATTGTATCCTGCACCGTATGTCCAAAGCCTGGTTGGTCCTGCTCGTTCCAGCAATCCACACCATTGATGGCCCCCTGCATCAGCGTGAGCCCACGTTGCCAGGGATGCTCGCCCCCCCCGTAGGTCGCCATCGGCGCTCTAAGCATATTCGCCCCGCCGGGGGTCAATATCGGATTTATCACGGGCTTGGGATACGCCGAACTATGATGAAACGTCATAAACGGCGCATCGGCCATGGTCACATCAACTTTTTCATGGCTTTGCGTATAACGAATGCCTGAAGCCGCTTTCGGCTGTTCTAACGGAGACACATCGCAGGTCATCTCCTGACCGGCAGCCAGTGCCGGGAGATGGACATGATACACCGGTGTAGACGGATCACGCTCGGCAATATATTGTACGCCTGCCGGGTTGGTTAAAAGTAAGGCCGCAGATTCACAGCCTTCCGGGGCAGGAATGCTGGCCAGATGTTCAGGCCTTGTTCGAGGGATGGAAAGGGTTAATTTCATCAGCGCTCCAAAATGGTTACAATAGTCTCGGCACAACGGGCCGAAGTTCAGGAAAGTATAAAGACGCCCTGCTGCAAGGCGAGGATTTCGCATCGCCAGGTTGATCAATCAGGATACCGACCCTTTAAAAAAACACATCCAACCTACTCAAATGCAAGCCCTGGCCCCCACGGGGCCATCGCAACCGTAGCATAAGGATTTGATATAATATCCTGCTCCGCGAGAGCCGTACGCCACATGCGACCTACCAGATCCCGCTTGATGTCCTGATAATCAGGCCGATCCGAAACATTGGTCAATTCATGAGGGTCCTTTGTCAGATCATAGAGCTCATCGAAATCGAAACCATTATAGATGTATTTATGGGTCCGGGTATGGACCATACGCTGGGTATAGTAAAGCTCTACCCCGTTAAATTGGGTGAACAGTGTATCTCGCCAATCGGCCGGCGAAGTTGCGTTTAATATCGGGGTCAGATTTCTGCCCGCTACACCTTCCGGCATATCGTTGATCCCGGCAAGTGCCATCAGCGTCGGCGCAATATCCATAATACTGATCAACGCATCGGAGTCTCTGCCAGGATCCGTAATCCCTTTCGGCCATCTGGCCATGAGAGGAATATGATACGCCTCCCGAAAGGCTGGTACACCCTTGCAATAAAGTCCATGCGCCCCGCAGTAATCTCCATGGTCCGACATCCGTAAAACCAGTGTGTTATCCGCCGCACCGGTGGCCTCAAGTGTATCAAGCACCTCGCCGAACATCTCGTCCATCATGGTACAATAACCCCAGTAGTGGGCGATGGATTCCCGCACTTCGGCCTCGGAAAGCTGGTCCCAGTACTGACGCCGATGTCGTTGATAAATACGCGGTTTGTCTTCCATCTGATCAGAATAACTGGGCGGTAGCGTAATCTGATCCGGGTCGTACATGTCAGCAAACCGCTTTGGTATATTGAACGGGTCATGCGGCCCATTGGGACCGATATACATACACCAGGGCGTATCTGAGTCCGTCAGATCAGATAGGGTCTCTTTCGCGGCGGTAACAAATTGATAGTCCCGTTCCTTCTCATAGCCTTTAGGTCCTTGGTCCGGATAACTGTCGTAAAGCTGATAGTGCCCCCATCCAGGTCTGAGAATCTGGCCACGTCCCCTCGGGTCATTCGAGGCGCTTGCGGCCTCTTCCCACCGGGCATCCGGTGGCGTTCCAGACTGGCGGTCTCCCGGTGCACTGACGATTAACTCTTCCCATCCTCGATCGCACGGATTCTCATGATTGGAGATATGCCATTTACCGGAGAACAGCATGCGGTATCCCGCCTCACTTAATAATTCAGAAAACGTAACCACGCCATCATTAAGCCCCCGATGAATGGCCGTGTGCGTATTGACATTATTGTAAACACCGTGGCGGCTGGGATACAAACCCGTCATAAAACTGGCCCTTGCAGGACAGCAATGCGCGGCCACCGTGTAGGCGTTTCTGAACTGGATACCTTCAATAGCGAACTGCTCCGTACGAGGCATCCGGCACGGATGTTCAGGAAACGATACCTGCGCCTGTTCCTGATCGGTCATGTAAATAAGGATATTGGGTTGGGTCATGGGAAATTGGTGTGTTGGTGAGTTGGCGAATTGGTTTTGATCTTTCAATCACCAATCACCAAACCACCAATTGTTTCACTTCAACGTGGCGATAATTTTATCTTTTACCATAGAGCGGATAACGTCCTGGAAAATTTCCAGGGTGTTCTGAATATCTGTTTCGGTATGCGCGGCGGAGGTGACGCCGCCGGTATAGGAGACGAGATCTACGCCACGCGCCAGGAGTAATTTCTGGAAGCCGGTTACTACCGATTTTGGAATACCTTTTAATATCGCCGCGTCATTGGTCATCAAATCATGTCGGTGGGCGACACCCGTACCGGGATGGGCTTCCAGATAAACATGGAATATCGATACATCCCCATAGACATAGCCGGCAACATGTTCCTGATACAAGATATCATCCATCCCCTGACGCAACATCGAGGCCATACGATTGGCACGGTCGTGGGGCAGACCGGTCGCGATCCGTTTCAATGTCGCAATGCCGGCAGCTGCGGAGACAGGATTGGCATTAAAAGTACCGAGATGATGCACCCGCTCATACCGGTCGTGATGCGGATCGCCGGTATAGTCGAAAACCTGCATGATCTCCGCGCGGCCTGTTACGGCACCGCCCGGCATACCACCGGCGATAATCTTCCCATGGATACTCATATCCGGGGTTATCCCGGCATATTCCTGATACCCACCCGGGGCATACCGAAAACCGGTAATCACCTCATCAAAGACGAGTAGCACACCATACTCCGCTGTTAAACGACGTAATTCCCGATTAAACTCCACCGTCAATGGCACAGTACCCCATGAGGCACCGGACGGTTCCAGCATCACGGCAGCCAGATCGGGATCCGTTTTAAATACCTCTTCCACCCGATTCAGATCGGCGGGTATCACTTTAATGGTATCCAGTGTACCCTGAGGAATACCGGCCGATACCGGATCATCAAAAGGAATCATAGCGCCTTTGCCGACCCCGTCATGCCAGCCGCTGAAGTGCCCGTCAAATCGCAACACCTTCATCTTCCCGGTAAACGTCCGGGCGATACGCAATGCCAGCATGCTGCCTTCCGATCCGGAATTCACAAAACGGATGCGCTCGGCACATGGGACCAGCGCCTGAATCAATTCAGCCCATTCCACCTGCAAAGGATGGTCATTACCAAAGTGAAACCCATTTTCGAGGGTCCGTTGCATGGCTTTGATCACTTCAGGCGGGGCATGCCCCAGAAAAATCGCCGCGTTCCCCATACCGTAGTCGATATATGCTCGACCATCCGCATCCCATTTATGGGCGCCACTGGCGTGGGAAATATATAACGGCAACGGATGCCCCATACGCAAATCATGCCCCACGCCACCGGCCAAGGACGCCAGGGACTGGGTATACAGGTCTACGGCCTGTGGTTGGGCTTCTTTATAGGCATCAAATTGTGTATCCGACATGTAAATTCTCCGAAAATCATTTCAATGATGATAAAAAAGTTATAGTGGGCGATCATAGTACACGACAAAAATCTAACTTGTCATCCCGAGCGTAGCCGAGGGATCTATTTCCAGTCGACTCATAGTAGATCCCTCGGCAAGCTCGGGATGACAGGTACAGGGTTCTTCGGTTTTTGTCGTGTACCGTAGTGGGCCATACAGTACTATCGGACGTAATGTAAAGAAATAAAGACTTTTCATCTTCGCAAAATGGTCAATAATTGAAAATAAACAGACCTTAATTCATAAATCAAAACTCATCATTCAACAATAGCTCTTATCTTAGTTGATCCAGTAAGGCCAGGGTTCGGTCGACGACCTGTTGCTCTGAATTCGGATGGATAGCGGTCGGTAAACTGTACGCCTGGAACAACAAATCCGGTACACCGTACCAGCGCTTATAAATATCCCATCCCCCCGGTGGAAAATCTTCTGCACGGGGTAGATAACCTACACATCCATTGCTGTAGCCCAAGACCTGGGTATATGGAAACGGGGAGGCCGCTTTTATAGCCAAACCTGTTTCGAATAACGTCTCGGTACTGTTGTTTGCCAGAACGATGTCATTAATGCGTATGGCCTGAATACCGACATCGAGAGTCTTTCGATGGGTCTCAATCGCCTCGACGAGCTTATCACCCCAGTCGGCAAACCGGGTGTTCACACTGATCTCCCAGTCACGGGCACCGGTTGTCCTGGCTTTCTCAAGCGCCCTGTGGCATTCATCCCGGATGGCCTTCGCCTCTTCCAGAGGGGGCATGTCGATAAATGATATGGGCACGACGTCCTCTACTGCCCCGAGATAAGTACACGAATCACCGGTGACCGGTTCCCAGGGAAACACAGTAATCTTTGAAAGCGATCCCATCATCTTACGTTCGCCGCGTTGTTTATGGGTACGAATGATCGAGGCCACTTTGATAACTTCTGCCCCTAGCCGATAGCCGATACGATTTTTTTCATCCCGACAATCGATCGCCAGATTCAAACCGCCTTGCGGCATGATATTACCGCCACAGGCCTGTAAGAACATGGCCTTACCACCCATACTGTTTTCAATGATCTCACGTGCCGCGCCGGGAAAATCGGGGGAAGCGACCAATGACCGGGGACCGATGGTCACGGTATGACAACCATAGCTGAACAGCGTAGCAATGGGCTGACCGGTCCGGTCGTCGACACGGATGACCCCGACCGAGGTATCAATCGGGTGATCCGGCACCTCACCTAAGAACACGTTGCCATCAGCATCTTTTTCGCGCCGATAAACCCCGATATTACTTTCGCCCCAACTTGCGCCGATACGCGCAGGTTCCATATGGTCGTTCGCCGTCTGCACCGCTTCTATAACCCACTGGCACAGGTGATCCTGGTATGTTGATTGCAACGCGATCTGCTCCGGTTCGTCCGGACACCACTCCGGCATGGAGGGCGAGCTATGGGTATGATTGAGGTTGATCATCACATGAGAAGCGGGCGTCCCAATCGCGTCACCGACTCGCCGTCTCAAGTTATTCATAACCTCCCGCGCCATCCAACCGGTATCCGTGGCGACGACCACGATTTTGACGGTCCCGTCGGATACTACAAGCGCTGTGGCGGTCAGATCGCTTTCGATGGCCTGAACGACCCCTTCACGCGAGCTGAATCCAAATGTTTTGATGCCCAGTGGTGGATTGATGATACAGCGACTGACACCAGCATATAAAGTGGACATGGGGGGGGGTGTTTATTGTTGAACGTTGATTTATGAATGATGAATTGAAACGTGTGTTAAACAGAACGTGCGATGGCCATTTTTACACCGGCACGTGATCCTGTAGCAGGTCCTTCACAAATATGGTCTCCGTCAGACAATCGACCTGATTGCAGTCGTACCAGGTCATATATACGAATTCGACGGACAGACAGCGCTGATAACCCAGTACTTTAAGCCGATTGACGATGTCGATAAAATCGATTGTGTTCTCGTCCAGACGTGATTGCAGCTTACCGGGCCGGGCCGGACGAATATGAAAATGATCTGTCCGCGCCAGCAGAGGATGTATACGATCATCCGGTATGTATTGCAAGGTAAAATGGGAATAGTCGAGCGTGACCATAGCCTGTGGGGCCCGGGCCAGGAGAGCCAGAGCCCGTTCGGGTGTATCGACGACGGACATCACATGGGGCTCGAAGCGAACGGTAATATTCTGCTCACCGGCTATCTCGGTAAGCGCATTAAGGGCTGAGGCCGTTGTATCGAGATTTTCATCAAAGGAACGATCCGGATAATGCATACCGGGACTGATTGTGAACCCGGGAATACCGGTCAGCTTACAAAAATTAATAATGCCCCCGAACGCGGCTTGATTCTGTTGCCGTACAGCCGGATCTGGTGAATTGAAGGCGCGCTCATCCAGCGAAGCACCAAATTGAGGAAAAAAGTCGACCGCCTCTAATTCATATTGGTCCAGTAGCCGATTCAGATAATCTGCATGGCCTTGCGGATCGGCAGCTACTTCGTCTGGCTCCAGGCTGCATCGCCCTCTATTATGGAATCCCGCAATATCCACGCCTTTGAAGCCCATCGCCTTCGTCAACGCCAGCGTACCTTCCAGGTCCAGATACTCAAAGGCATGGTTACTTACGGTCAGACGCATGTCAACTCCTGTTTTTACCACGGAGAACTCAGTCCACCGGACCAAACCGTCCCTGTGGTTATTCTTTTTCTCCCGCCAGCGTGACCACATGAGCCAAGGGAACATCTGAGAGAGCATCCAGACGCAAGTGGCCGTGGTCGAAGGTCAGTTGGGCGGTCAGTGGATTCGGGACCACGACGCAAAATGTTCCGGCATCATGGGCGGCACGGGCACCGTTTGGTGAGTCTTCCAGTACAATTGTTCTTGCTGGAGAAGCATCCAGGCGTTCCACTGCGGTGAGAAATAACTCCGGATGCGGCTTTACATTTTCAACATCGTCGGCACAAACGATAACATCAAACTCATGGATCAGGTTCAGACGTTCCAGATTACCATCTACCCAGGTATGATCAGAACTGGATGCTACACCGATTTTAATCCCCATCTCTTTGGCATCTTTTATGTATTCTTGAACCCCCGGCAAGATGGGTTGTGCCAGTTGTATCTTACGAGCACGGGCTTTGTATTGTGCTTGAACGACCTCTCTATCAAGCGCGCGTCCAAGCAAAGCTTCCAGAGGGTCATATTGATTGTGCCAGGCGCCACCGACATTCCGGGCCCAGATTTCGACCGTCAGCTCATGGCCATGAGCCGCATAGATGTCCTGCCAGCTCAGGAAATCCGGTGACTCGGTATCAAGAATTAACCCATCGAAATCGAAGATTAGCGCATCTATCATGGGGTCGATTCCACATTTCCCATGAGATGGTTCCAGCATTGACGGCGTATGGTTCGCTCTTTGTAGTGGTCGCTCTGAGAGACGCCAATCGGGTTACCGAAAGACAGGACATTATGGGCATCTTCTCTTTTGCCGTTCCAGTCGGTTGGTCGATTGAGCGCCTCCGGATCATGGTTCCAGGTCGGCACCGTATTGTCTTTCGTCCGCCGGAACAGGAATTTGATCATATGGCGTTTTACCGTAGACGTATTGGCCGCCGTGCCGTGCCACAGGTCGTAATGCGTAAAGGCCATGGTGCCGGCTTTAACAACCAGAGGCACCTGGCCACGGATATTGGTGTAGGTGGCCATGCGATCGGTAGGCGCATTGCGGAACTGCGTACCGGGCACAATGACGGTGGGGCCCATATCGGGTGTAATATCAGTTGGATAGTACAGACCGAGAAACCGGTTAATATGGATATCCCGATTGTTGGTGCTGTCCTGATGCCAGTTCATATGCCCTGAACTTGGTTGCTTGCAGTGCCAGTGGCGATGGGACTGTACGTCATAGTCATCACCAAGCAGACTGACGAGGACGCCCTGAACGGCTGGATGTTCGAGAGCCTGACACAGTTCAGGTACGACTTCAGTAATCGCATCGCCGGGATTCGAGTCCAATTGGTCTAACTCTTCGGCGATCTGTTTATTCAAACTGCCTGGCAAATCCAGCTCAAGCAGATGATAGCCGTTTACAATAAAATTGGCGACGTCTATATCCGTCATTAGATGGGTCTTATTCATCCTGCATCACCTCCATCTTCTGCAAAATAAACTCATAACCTACGACATCAAGATCCCTATCATCAAAAGGGGCCTGTAAATGGGGGAATTGTACAATCTGCCAACCATCCACCAACGCATCATGGATAGTATGATAAGGCCATTCCGGCGCTTCAGCAGTAATACCCGTCTGATAGCCTTTGACGGGTTCAATCGGCGTATAACCCAGAATATCGGAAAATACGTTTGGTGTCCGAGCATGCAAGTACAGTAGTCGTTGCCGTGGCATGGCGGACGGGTTGGATGTAGAAGACATAGCGGTCCTATGTTACTGGTTGATGATTAACGTGAAATTAAACAATGTCCATATCCTTTATCCAGCGCTTTTTCAATGATTCCTGCTATATAATCCTGCTTGCCGTCAAGATATTCCGTCATGCCATTTGTGTTGGTTTCGGCTAATTTAACCTTGAGTGCGCCATAGGCCTGTGCCTCTTCGACATGATCCAACATATAGTTACGAAAGGCCATTTGCTGGCGTACATTAGGGTGTGACCTTTCGCACACATGGGCTTTATGCGTTCTGACGCCCGCTGTATGCTTACTATAATAATAACGCCCTTCAATACCGCACTCGCCCCGTACATCGTAGCCCAATTTGGTCATGCCGGTATGGACGGTTTCCATATCCATCATTTGCCTGGCAATGACCAATATATCGATTTCAGGTTTTGCTATCATTTCGGGTATCGCGGTACTGCCTATATGATGAATGGCCAGAATACAGTCACCAAGTTTATTCTGAATCTGTATCCGCTCCCCTTCAAACAGGGCCGGCCATTGCGGGTTATATGCACAAAGATCTGATGTCAGCGGCATGATCGGCAATCGAAACCACATGGGTTAAATATCAAGGTTTGTCCCGGCAAAGGATCGTCTGGTAGGCGACGGGAATACCCATGAACCAAAAGGATCTTTTATCCCGGTTCAAGATAAGGTATTCATTCAAATACATGCCTTCTTATGGATAAAAGGTAAAGCAATAGATCAGTCGGTATTAGGGCTTAATGACACGAAGGCCAAGGATTTTTTCAAATGGAATGAAATCGCGGTCATTATGTAAAAGGATATGATCATATTGGATACAAAAAGTCGCGATCCATGCGTCTATAGTCTTTCGTATCGTATATCCTTTTGTACGAAGTGTTCGATAATTTTGAGCGGCGGCCAAGGCCAGATCAAGGCCACCCATCGTCAAAACCTCAAACTTTAACAGAGCCAGATGGACCTGATCAAATTGTTGGTTATCGCGAATACCTTGTTGCACTTCGCATAAAATGAGATCTGTTAAACCCAACCGTTGTTGACCAAGGGCCTGATCCAGCCATTCTATTTGTGGCGTGTGCAGGCCATTAAAATAATCAATCCAGACCGTTGAATCCACGATAATCATGGTTAATGGTCCTGATTTCGAGCTGCTCGCATCTCATCCAGATTACCCGACCAGGTCACTTTACCACGTAATCGCCGAATGGCCTGTTGTTCATTGATTTGAACCAAAAGCCGAAGACCTGCCTCCACGGCTGCTTTTTTAGTCTTTAAACCCGTAAGGTCCATTGCTTTTTCGATCAACTCATCATCGATTACAATATTGGTACGCATGTCTCACCTCAAGAGATGTGTATTTTGTTTTATATTATACACATAATATACAGGAAAAGTTATAACAGGATATGAAATATAATTTTAAATACTGCTAACCGCGTCTATCGTTCTCTAAAACGCTCTACCTCGGCAAGGCCAGCCAGTGTGC
>Ga0114999_10000506_pt1 | contig 58189 bp, 52 predicted proteins | sample ArcticOcean_MG_C_3_FD_89820 | JGI IMG/M metagenome (GOLD analysis project Ga0114999, IMG submission 89820) | Marine microbial communities from western Arctic Ocean - ArcticOcean_MG_CB8_126 | ecosystem: Environmental > Aquatic > Marine > Oceanic | place: Arctic Ocean: Canada Basin | collected...
CGGCCTATCTCGAGTCTAAATATCCTTCCCTGGTGGCAGGTCGCCGGATTCCGCGGTTGATCAAGCAGGCATCGGAACTGTCGATGATCGGGAAATCGTACTTTCAGTTCGGGGACGGGTCCGCGCCGGGAACAAGTTCACAACTTGGAGGAAGGGACGATCGAAAGGAGAATTCGATTCGGCTCACGGAGAACTGCCATCACGCCACGTTGTCGCGCAAGTCACTGGAGCGAGCCGCAGAGTTCACGGGTGATCCGGATGTGACGGCGATACAAAATGCCGTGGTGGCCGGAGCTCATCGTCGGTTGGGATCAACCATCCAGGACAGTGTGGGCATTGCGATCTTGCGGACTGGTGAATCGCCGGAGAGGGCCGCCGCCGGTATTGTCTATGGGGACACACACGGACACAGGCATCGAGATCTCCTGGATGTGCAGCTTTTTGCATTCGACCGCCCGTTCATTACCGATCTGGGATATCCACAATCCTGGGCGAGTCGAACCGTGTGGGAGGATCACTGGGCGAACCACAATACGGTATGGGGAGATCTGCAGGGCGTGGGCACACCCAGGGAAGCCGGTCGAGGCAGATTGGTAAGGACGTTGTTCGCCGATGGCGTTCAGATCGTGGAGGTGGAAGTCCATCGCTGGGTCTTTGATGGCGAAAGGAAGCGGTGGTTCAAGCCCGGTGTGCATTACAGAAGGCTGATCGCGCTGGTGGAAACAGGTGAAGATGGTGTCGCTCTGGTCGATCTTTCGAGAATCACGGGAGGGACGACGCACTGGCGAATGTGCAGGGGGCTGGAAGGAGAATTCATTTCAGCCGAAGCCGGATTGAAACCCCGATCAGGAACGGTTGCGGGTCCAGAGGGACAAAGAGGACATATAGGAAATCTGTCTCACCCTGATCATATGGCACTGGCCTACATGGATGATGTGGCGTCGGGAGATGCGCCCGAACACTGGAAGGGCTATTGGCAGTCGAGCTTCGAGAAGCGTGTACATCTTGATCTGCACCAGTTGCAATCCAGTAAGGGAACAGAATTGATGACTGCCAGGGCGACTGCTATGATGGGTGAGCCCGATGCATCCACCTATTGTTTCCGAACCGTGCTGTGGCGAAGAGAACCCGCTGATGATACGACCCGCTTGGACCTGGTGTTCGAGCCCAGAGTGGGAGAACCCACACTTTCAACAGTCCGCCCGGTTGTGAGTGCACTGGACGGTGCAAGTGGCGTCCACCTGACCACGCATTCGGGACGAGACATTCGGATATACTGGTCACCCGAAGCGGGCAACTGAGATGCCACTCATTTTGATGACAACACGGAGATGAATGGGTGCCTTGCTGCAGTTGTGGATGACAGGGTGTACGCCAGCGGCGTGAGTAAACTCAAGTGGAACGCGACACAATATGTATTCAAAGATACTGGAAAGTTGTGTCGAATTACCGAGACGCAAGAGGATCGCGTATCCATAACCGTCGACGATCCTGTTCCTGTCGAGACGTGCGATCGCGTGATCGTAAACCCTCAGGGTCGCGCCCATTCCTACAGGGTAGAAGAGGTGGAGCAGCTGGATGGAAACCGCTCGCGTATAAAACTGGATGTGACCTCCCTGTTGGGAAGAGGAAGAATTCTTTTCAGCGAAGGCAACCGTGTTGAGATAGGAATGCTCGATGAGCCAGGTTTCGTAAGATTCCACATCATGGCGAGAACAGGCAATCTGGATCTTACCAGAGTTTGTTCCGAGTCCGGGAAGAATTGGGCAGGAATCTTGAATGCCTGGAATCCGGGCAATGATCGGACGTGCCTCGAATTGGATCCTTCGGCCGGAAATTGCGATGGAATTCGTGCGCTTCCTGTTGGATCGTGGGTGGATATCGTGGATTACGTTGTTGGCGATGAGGTGCTCTGGGAGCCGTCGCGGGAAGGTACGCCCTCGAATACTTGAGGTCTGAGAATAAAGAAGCGGTTCGGAAATGGAGGCGGTAGCAATGATCGACGAGATGGACCTGGTTGGGCACTGGCCGATGAAGGATGATTTGCTGGATCATTCTGAAAACAGGCTGGATTCCCTGGTGAGGGATGTGGTGTTGGCCGATGCCAATGGAAGTAGGAAAGGACGGGCCGGCCGATTCAATGGGTCCAGCGCGATGATCGAGGTGTCCCATCATGCGGCGCTGGAGTTAGAGACAGGGGATTTCACCATTTCCGCATGGATCCACACCGACTCAGACACGGATGTTGTTGGCGACATTGTGGGCAAATTCGATGATGAGAAAAGAAGGGGCTTCAATTTCGCAGGGGTAAGCAATGCTGGCGTAACCAGCTCACAGTCCAACTATCGCAATCTGCACTTTGGGATAGACGATGGACGTTCGGACGAGGGTTGGGTGGACTGCGGGCGCCCGGGAAACGCGGCTCAGGTTTCCAGTCTGGCGGTCTGGGAAAGTGACCTGTATGCCGGGACGTTCGAAATGGGTGAAGAGGGTCTTGGGCATGTCTGGAAATATCTGGGCGAGGGCAGGTGGCTGGATATGGGTGCACCCGCCGGCAGCAACAACGTCTACTCTCTTTGTGTATTTGAGGGCGCCCTCTACTGTGGTTCCAACTATTACAGACCGCGCGATTCGGCGCTTCCTCCTACACCGCCGCCGAATGAAACGCCGGGTGGAAACGTGTATAGACTGGATGCGCCTGGTGAGTGGACGGACTGTGGACGTCCGGGAAGTGAAGGCGATGGCATAAACACGATGGTCGTTTACTGTGGAAAGCTTTACGCCGCACATCAGAAATACAGGGGCGTTTTCGTCTATGAAGGGGACAGGAACTGGCGCTGTGTGGGTATGATGGACAGCCGTGTGATATCTCTTTCGGTATACCGCGGTGAGTTGCTCACCAATGCCAATGGATCGGATGTTTACAGATATGATGGCGGCGAGGAGTGGACGAGTATCGGGAGTTTGGAGCGGAGCACGCAGAACTATGGTATGGCCATCCACCGGGGGGAGTTATACGTGAGCACATGGCCCCAGGGCTATGTTTACCGATACCTGGGTGATTCGGAGTGGGAACCCGCGTGCGGCCCTCCCGGAATCGGGTATCAGAAGGAGATTATGGCGCTGAATATCTACAATGGGAAGCTCTACTGCGGTACGCTGCCCAATTCCGATGTATTCAGATTTGATGGCGGAACGAACTGGGTTCATACGGGTAGACTCGATCCTGCGCCCGATGTGCCAATCCGCCGCACGTGGTCCATGTGTGTCCACGATGGGAGATTGTATGCAGGCACCTTGCCGAGTGGCAGGGTGTATTCTTATGAGGCGGGCAGGATGGCCACAGTAGATGATCCGCTCCCTGCGGACTGGCACCACATAGCAGCAGTGAAGCGGGCAGGCGCCCTGTCTGTCCATATCGACGGTCGCTGTGTGTCACGGTCCAGCGAGTTTCTACCATCTGAGTTCAATGTGACCAACAGCCTACCGCTAACGATTGGTTTTGGAACGCACGAATATTTCCAGGGGATGATGTCGGATGTGAGACTATATCGGAGGGCACTCGCCGAGAACGAACTCGCTGGGCTCGGAGCGGGTCATGCCTGAACCTTTGAGAACCCCTGTGACCTGAGGGCTATACGAAGCCTGTGGCGATCGACTGATATGATTCGATTGTTGTGAATTTCTTCAACTGCGCTTCCGAATGAAGTGTATTCGGAAAAGGATCAAAAAGACGAATGGCCTTGAGACTCTCCCATCTCAAGGCCATTCATCTTATGCGAGCGTGGATTTTGCAGGGTTACACTTTGAACAGAAAGTGGTGAATCTCACCGTCCTCCACAATATGGTCTCGGCCCTTCTGCATCAACTTGCCATTTTCCTTCACGCTTTTTTCGCTGCCCAGACTGACGAGGTCTTGGTAATTGATGACCTCGGAGCGGATGAACCCTCGCTCGATGTCCTTGTGGATTGCCCTGCCAGCCTGGGGCGCACTGGAGCCGTGTTTGACAGTCCAGGCTCGGACCTCGTCTTCGCCGACTGTGAAAAAGGATATGAGCCCCAGTGCCTCGTAACACATTCGGGTCAGGCGATCGATTGCGGGCGCCTCGATGCCCAGATCCGCCATGAAGTCTGTACGCTCCTCCGAATCCAGTTCCGATATCTCCTGTTCCACCTGGGCCGATACAGGAATCAGTCGAAACGCTTTTTCCGCAAAGGTTTCGGTCATTCCATCGGGCAAATCGGTTGGGTTCTCGTCGCCGACGTTGAGAATGACAACCACGGGCTTGTCGGTCAGGAAGGGATAGCTTCCTACAATGAGTCGGGCCTCTTCCGAGAGTTCAAATGAGGATAGCGTCTTTCCCGCTTCGAGGTGCGCCTGCATCGCTTCGAGAACGGCGCTTTCCAGTGCCGCTGTCTGCAGGTCCGTCTTCTTACCCTTTTCCTTCTCGATTCGCTCGAGACGTTTTTCGATGAAGATCAGGTCTATGAGTTCCAGTTCCTCTGCGAAGTTCTGGATATCACGGATAGCATCCACAGAACCCGCGTTATGGAAAACGGTGTCGTCCTCAAAACCTCTTGCGACATAGCAGATGACGTCGACCCGCTCGAGCAGTTTGAAGAAAGTCCGGTTCCGCTCTGCATCCGTGTCCATATCAGGAAGCAAAGCAAACTCGATCTGGGCCGCTGTTCTCTTCTTTGGGCTGTACATATCCACAAGGGCTTCGAACCGGTCGTCACGGACCTCCGCAAAACCGGGGATGGCCTCCGCACCTCTTTCGTGCCCCGGAGATTGACCGGTGAGCAGTGAAAACAAGGTTTTTTTTCCTACCTGTGGTAAACCAACCAACCCGAGTCGCATTTCTTCAACTCCTCATAGACATGATATGTGTGTTTTTTGGAAGCGCTAAATATACAAGAATCCGCCTATTCGGCGGTTTTTTTCTTGAATGCTGTCGTATTTGTCTAGCCGAACACAAAAGCACCTGGAAGAAGAAATCTCTCCCAGGTGCTTTCCACATCGGACTCCGGACCTCGGACTTCGGACGCTGTTGGTTTCTCTTATTTAATCCTGATCCGCTGAAGATCATACGAGTTGCTGTTGTACGGTTCGAACGTCCCCGAGTCTCCAGGTGTAAATACGATTATGTAGATGTACTTCTCCTCCTTGTCGATGATCAACCCCCGTTCTTTCAAATTTCCTGCCGCGAGGTAGTAGTTCGTCTCCAGCCGTGTCTGGCCATCGAATTCGACCACGAATGCCCCGGCCTTGTCGGCGTCCGTGGGCGCTACAAACACCCGTTGACCATTCCGGCTGACGGCAACACCCAATCCAGCGGATCCTACGGGAAATTTACCGGCAAGGGAAGCATCCAGAGTGTTGTAGGCATAGACATCCTTTACTTCGCCCGGATCAGCGGGATCGCTCAAGCACACAAACACCTGTCCGGAGGCTTTGTTCAAGCTGATATGATGTATGTCTGCGAAGAATCTGAAATTAATCAACGATGATTTGAGTACCGGCACGCTTCCGTTGATGTCGTATTTCTGGAGTCCGTTTTTGGACGCAATAAAGAGTGAACCTTCTCCGTGATCCACAGCTACAGCGCCCGTACGGATATTGTGCCGGATTTCTCTGTCCTCGGTAGTGGAGACGGTGGTGAGATACTGATCCACCAGGGAGGAGACGTAAACTTCGGAATTTCTCCCGCAAGCTACGAAACTGACCTCATTAGCAGTGAAAGGAACGCGTTTGGCGATCGTGAAGGTGCCCAGGTCGATCAACTCCAGTTTCGCTTCGCCATTGAGACCAACGACCAGAAACTGCTCGTTCGGCGTAATGTCCAGGGCTATGGGATGAGATCCTACACGGAGCGTCCTGTCCACTTTCATATCTCCGGATACGTCGATCCGTAATATCTGGTTGTTTCCATAGTCCGCGAGATACAGATAGGGTTGATTCGGATCAAACTTCATGTCGGTGATGTTTTTGCCCAGTTCGAGGATATCGAATTCACGGAATTCATAGTATTCTGCAGGGCTTTCATCGTCCCTGTAGAGAGAACAGGCCTGCAGTTGCAGCAGCAAACCGATCAGCAGGCCCAGGATCAATACTCGTGAAGGTATTTGACGCGACATGCATCTACTCCAAACGACAGGGGTTGACAGTTTTGGAATCATAGCGAGAGGCTGTAAGATGAACTCACCTGGATCTGATAGCGGGACGTGAGCTGGCTTTCATTCACATTCTGGTGAACCGTGATCGGAATTCGGAGATCGAAACTCAAATTGTTGGCCACTTTGACACCCAGTTTGGGGGCCAGCATAAGCCATTGTCCACCCGCTCCCGAGTGATTTTGCCGTATTGGTACCGATCCCGCGTGGTATGAAGATGGTTCAGGTCCAGGCCGCCCTTGATCAACTCGTGGCCCTGGTAGTCTACGGACAGGATGCTGTGCAGTTCATTGCCATACTTGTACCCATATATGTTATCTCTGGTGGAGATGCGGGTGAAGAGGAGTGCGGAAAATGCGAATCCTCTGCGAGCATGACTTAGCATCAGAGAAAAAACGGGGTCCACACTGCCGGTTCCGATCTGGAGATTGTCGGAAAATCGTTCGCCGTATTTATCCTTTGCGTCGATGGACCCGTTCGCCAGTTTTACACCTGCTCCAACAGTCAACCCGAGCAGCTTGTCTGAGAATGGCGGGGTATAGTTCGCCAGAATGACGATGTCTCCAGTGCCAGAGGCCTGCCGAACATACTTGCCGCCATTGTATTGGTTGTCGTTCTGACCTCGCAGCAGCAGTTTCTCGTTCGTTACGGACCGGAACGGGATGACCAGAGTCAGTCCCAGATGGTCAGAAACTCCATAGCCTGCGAATACGGAGGTGGTGGTGTTGTTGGTGCGTTCGCGATTGATGTTGGGAATCGAGCGTGTTCCGTAGAGCGGATCTGTCAGAAATTCGTACTCATAATTTAGACTGAATTGTAGTTGTCCCTTGTTTACGAGGCTGTTCTGCAGCAGGCTTCCTCCAGGAAGCACAGGACGTCTTCAACTTACTCCGCCCTGCGCCAGTACATTCCTGGCCGTGCCGAAGTGGTAGAACATGGTCGTAACAAGAAGGACGTAGAGTATTCGGTTCATCTCTTTGTGCCTCCAGTAGGTTGCAGTATTTCTTAAATTTACGGGTATGTATCTTTAAAAATGCCTCAGGTGTTCGATGATGTCAAGGGTGGGCATGATTTCTCCGGGTCCTGAGGAGGGGGAGAATACCCTCTCCAGGAAATCGAGTGTGCTGACAGGCCTGAAGATTCGGTTGAGATTTTGCGGGTAGCCCGCTCAAAATACATTATATTGGCGCAAATCTGACACATGTACCAAAACCGGAAGAGGAGCATTGATGAAGATTCAGCCCAATATTCTGATGTTCTTGCCAGATGGCATGCAGGCCGCAGTTGTAAAGCCCGATCACGATTGTAAGACACCAAATTTTGATCGTCTCGGCAGCCGGGGCATTCGTTTCAATAGAGCGCACACGCCATTGCCTACGTGTTCACCGGCGCGTGCAAGCCTGATGACAGGACTACTGCCTCATAACCACGGTGTGCTCCAGGTGGAGCATTGCGTGGATGATGACCAATGCATCTTGCGCACCGAACATCCACACTGGGCTCAGAGGTTGGGCGACGCCGGTTACCGCACCGGGTATTTCGGCAAATGGCATATCGAGCGTACCAATAAGGTTGAGGATTTTGGATGGCAGGTTAACGGTTGCGACGAGGGGGCCGCTTTCCGGGCGATTGGTGAGGGGATCGCCAGCAAAGAGCGGCTTCTGGACGAAAATAGTCTGGCGAAATACAAAGAAGGTCCGGAAGGATACAATCGCGTATTGCACTATGGAGTCACGGAGGTTCCGCCTGAACAGAGAGGACTGAGTGTCACGACTGATCTTGCGAGCGAGTTTATTTCCGAATCCTCCGGGAAGGACAAGCCGTGGGCATGCTGTGTGAGCTTTCCGGAACCGAATGTGCCAGTGGTCGCAGGAAGAGAGGCGTTCGAGCAGTACGATGTATCCGCGATCAAACTTCCCGAAAATCTCAGAGACAAATTCGAAAACAGCCCTGCCTTTTACCGACGACAAAGAGAGATCCTTTCACACATTTCTGATGAAGAATGGCAGGAAGCACTGGCGGTCTACTACGCATTGGTTACCGAGCTGGATGCGCAGTTCGGGCGGCTGATGGATCGGCTCGAGGAAGCGGGACAACTCGAGAATACGGTTGTGGTCGTTGTAAGCGACCACGGCAGGTATATGGGGTCTCACGGTTTCGACTGTCATAACTTTGGCGCATTCGAGGAGGCTTACAATATCCCGTTGATTGTGGCGGGCCCGGGGATAGCAGGCGATCAGGTGACGAACGCCAATGTGTCGCTGCATGATCTGTGTCCGACCCTGATCGAACTGGCCGGCGCAGAATCGATCGGCGCGGCGGATTCAAAGTCCTTTGCGTCCTTGCTTGCCGATCCGGTGGCAGAGGCAGGCAATTTCACTCGGAGTTATGCCGAGTTCTATGGCACCCGATATTTGATGACGCAGAGAATTCTGTGGAAGGGTCCGTGGAAGTTTGTATTCAATGGGTTCGACTATGACGAGCTGTACAACCTGGACAACGATCCGCACGAGTTGAATAATCTGGGGAATGGGTCCGAACACATGGATCGCATGAAGTCGATGATGGCAGAAATGTGGCAGATCATGAAGGAGACCGGAGACCGCATTCTTCTCGAGACACACTACTCCCCGATGCGGTTCGCACTGGTTGGGCCCAACGCGAAGCCATAATGAGCTGGAGACTGGGGACTCGAAGGGCTGGGGTGAAAACGTTTATCGGTTTGATGCATGAGCAATCAATGAAATAGCCAGAGCAAGGAGAAGACAAATGCCTGATGCAAGTGGAATTGGATGGAACGCAGTCAGCAAGACAGGAGCCGTGGCTGCAGGTGGAGCCGAGGCCGTGGCCGCCGGAATCGAGATTCTTGAAAATGGAGGGAATGCGGCAGATGCGGCGGCAGGAACGATCATCGCGCTCAACGTTACGGATCACGTCGCCTGTTCGATAGGTGGCGAGGTGCCGGTGATCATTTATGATGCGAAGACGGATCAGGTCAAGACGATGTCCGGTCAGGGGCGAGCTCCTTTGGCCCAGGATGCCATCGATTGGTATATGAAGAACGGGATTCCTGACAAGGACATCAAGATGGCGCCGGTTCCGTCGGTTGTGGATCTCTGTATTACGATGCTGCAAACCTATGGTACGAAGTCTTTCGAGGAGATTGTGTCTCCGACATTGGCGATTCTGGATCGCGCAGAGGAGGACTGGCATCCGAATCTTGCCATCACCTTGAGGCGGATGGTGGAGGAAGAGCAGATCACTTCCGGCAGCCGCGGGGAGAAACTCCAGTCAGCTTGCGACCGATTCTATGGCAGGCACGCCGAAAGAAATGACATTGCGGATGAACTGGAGGCTTATTACAAGGACCTGGGTGGTTTCCTGAGGAAATCGGACCTGGCGGCGCACGAGACACTGATCGAAGATCCGGTATCCGTGGATTATCGCGGGTACACGGTCTACAAGTGCGGCACCTGGACACAGGGACCCTATCTCTGTCAGGCGTTGCGATTGCTGGAGGGGTTAGACATCAAGGGCATGGGGCATCTCTCGGCAGATTACATCCATGCTTCAGTCGAAGCGCTGAAGCTGGCGATGGCGGATCGGGACACCTATTATGCGGATCCGGTGTTCGAAGATGTGCCTCTGGGTAAACTGTTTTCAGATGAGTACACCGAACTCCGTCGCCCGCTGATCGATATGGCTCAGGCTTCGCACGAGGCGCGTCCGGGAGATCCATATAATATGAAAGCGGTCAAAGATGGGGGCGCATTCGAGCCCTGGATTGGTGGCACCACCACGTGTGTGATTGCAGACCGATGGGGCAATGTGGTTTCAGCTACACCCAGCGCAAATGTCGACAGGACGGCCGACCCGATGGGAGGGACAACCGGTGTGTCCTACGGCAACAGGCTTCGCAGTTTAAATACCACTCCGGGTCACCCAAATTGTATCAAACCCGGCAAGCGCCCACGAATCACGCTCACACCTACCATGGTATTCAAGAGTGGGAAGCCTATTCTGGCCATCAGCATCGCTGGAGGTGACTTGCAGGACCAGGCCGCATTGAATCTGCTGCTCGACTTCATCGAGTTCGATATGCTGCCGAAGGAGGCCGTGACGGCCCCGCGTTTTGCTACCCTCCATCATCAGGATTCCTTCGACCCGAATCCGAATCGGGAGGAGACCTTCAAGAAGGTGGCTTCGCTCGATATCAATGACACGGTAAGCGAAGAGGTTCGAAAAGATCTGGCAAGCCGTGGACACAATGTGGAATCAAAATCGGGTGCAATTTCCACGCCAGTGATGCTGTATATCGATCCCGACAGCGGTGAATTCCACGCAGCCGGCGACCCCAAAGCTGGAAGACACGCTGCGGGCCTTGAATAAATCCCGGATTTGAATGCGGACGACACTCAGGAGACCAGTTGAATCCAAATTGACGTCAAAGACCGACGCAAGCGTACCCTCCCCGTTTGTTCGAGTGCCTGCACGATGTTTGTGCAGGTGTATCGAGAACAAAGGCTCACCAAACGTTCCAATCTTCCGAACATTGCTCTCAGGAGATCCCATGAACGCCGAGCAAAAGAAACAATATCAAGAGGACGGATACGTGATTGTTGATGACGCTGTAGATACCGATATGCTGCAACCCCTCCTGGATGCCGCTCGCAGGATGAAGGCGAAGGTGAGAGCAGGTGAAGTTAATGTGTTTACACATTGGACGCCGGAGAAGGAGCCCTGGGGGATTCGCGGAATACTATCTCCCGAGTTCAATGAACCGATTTTTGCAGAATACCTGCTCTCCGATTCCCTTATGAAATACGTTGAGCCTATGCTGGGTAAAGAATTGCGGCTGGGCGGTGTGATGCTCTTCACAACTCCTGATGAGGTGGATTGGAGTGGGGGGTGGCATCGCGATTTCGGATCGAATGAACGGGATGGCGCATACGAGGTGGAAATGGAAGTTCTTAACCGACCTAATTACGGTCTCAGGTGGCATCTGGCACTTGTGGACGATGCCTGCCTCCAGTTGGTTCCTGGCAGCCACAAGAGATACAGGACAGATGAAGAACGAGAGTGCCTGCTCAATTCAAGACACAAGGATCTTTCGACACAGCAGGTGATGGATCTCAAGGCAGGCCAAACGATTTTCTGGCAGGGGAACACGGTTCATCGGGGTATCTATAATGCGAAACCCGAGCGGCTGTCACTTGCGGGGAGCTGGCGGCAGGAAACCGAAGGAGATGAACCCCAGAAAGTGGATGAACGGTACAAGTGGATGTGCGCAGATAGCGTGAGAGCGTTCCTGCCAAAAAAAATGCATGGGTACTACGACCGATGGAGAGCGCTGCAGCTCGATTAAATTCGATTATAAGAAGATCGTTTCTGGTGTGGCGGCCCCAATGTCAGCTTGAGCTCAGAGATTCTTTGCTTCGCTCAGAATGACAGATATGGTGATTACCAAGAGTAGGCACGGAGGTAATGTCATCCCGAACGGAGTGAGGGATCTCCGAGCCGTGGGTGATTAGAATATTGTGATCCACACCGCCTGCTGGCATGCACCAAAATTAACATTCTTGGCACCTGTCAACCTCAATCTCTGATAGGCCGGTATCCGGAACAAGCGCTCGGAAATTTTATTTCTCTACACGAATCGATCCAGGAGATCCCATGAACGACGACCAGATGAAACAGTATCAAAACGACGGTTATGTCATTGTAGAAGACGCCGTGGATCCCACAATGCTGGCACCACTCCTCGCCGCGGCGAAACGTGTGAAGGCAAAGGCACGATCTGGAGAAGTAGACCTGTTCACGCACCGCACGCCTAACGATGAGGCACTTATGGTGCGTGGGTTGTTCGCGCCCGAGTTCAATGAACCCCTCTTCGCCGAGTACCTCATCTCCGACCATGTGATGAAGTATGTTGAGCCGGTGCTTGGAAACGAATTCCGACTGGGCGACGTGCTCCTGTTCTCTTCCCCGAATGAGGTGGATCACACAGGCGGCTGGCATCGTGACTTTGGCAAAAACGAGCGAGACGGATCTCCCGAAGTGGAAATGGAGGTCCTGAACCGGCCAAAAAATGGGCTCAAGTGGCACCTTGCGCTCGTAGATGACTCGCGGCTGCAGCTGGTGCCCGGGAGCCATAGACGATATCGTACCGAGGAGGAGCGTGAATGCCTGGTGAATGGGAGTAAGGCAGACCTCTCGACTCAGAAAGTGATCCACCTGAAGGCGGGGCAGACGATATTCTGGGATGGCAACACGATACACAGGGGAGTCTATCTTGTTGAGCCCGAGAGGATGACCCTTGCCGCGAACTGGCGCAAGCATACAGAAGATGAGGAACCCGCAGAAACGGACGATAGAGTAAAATGGTTGCTCGCAGACAGTGTACGCGACTTCTTGCCCGAGAAGATGCATATCTACTACGACCGATGGAGAGCGCTCCAGTTGGCTTAGGTCCCAGATATTCTACAGGACCACCGACCGATAACTCTTGAGATCACTGTACAATAGCCTCTGAGATCATGCGAATCACCCGTCTGCCTGAGTGCCCTCCTGAGCTTTTTGCGAAGGAGGGTGTATCGAAGGCCCCCGGGCGTTCACGGGTGAGCCTGATCGGCCCCTCGATACACCTTCCGCAGCAGTTGCTGCTCCAGGCACTCGGGGAAATGGTTGGGGTTCCTGATTTCCAGCAGGATCACCGGACAATAGCTGTATCGCTCACAATCAGCATCCGTCTGCCTGAGTGCCCTCCTGAGCTTTTAGCGAGGGAGGGTGTATCGAAGGCCCCGGGCGTTCACGAGCGATCCTGATCGGCCCCTCGATACACCTTCTGCAGCTATCGCTGCTCCAGGCACTCGGGGAAACGGTTGATTGAGCGCAGAGTCCTGCTTGGATCACGAAACCCACCCGTCTGCCTGAGTGCCCTCCTGAGCTTTTAGCGAGGGAGGGTGTATCGAAGGCCACGAGCGATCCTGATCGGCCCCTCGATACACCTTCCGCAGCTGTCGCTGCTCCAGGCACTCGGGGAAACGGTCGGTTGAGCGCAAACTCCTGATTGGATCCCGCGAAACACCCGTTTGCCTGAGTGCCCTCCCGAGCTCTTGTGAGGGAGGGTGTATCGAAGGCCCCAGGGAAAACCAGAAAGTTATAAGCTGACCACGCCTGGTCACCACCCGACAGCAAGGAGGGAATGTGGACCTCAAATCGCTCGACCATTGCATGACTGAAGCTCAACGAGATCAGTTCGATCAGCAGGGATACCTTATCGTGGAGAATGCCCTGGACGAGGGGACGCTGGGCAGAATAGAAGAGGCGGGCGACCGCGTGGACGCGAAGGAACGAGAGGCGAGGGGGCTTGGACCCGAAGCGATGATGGCGAAATTCCGGACGATTGTTGAGGATGATGCCTTCCTGGACCTGCTGGACTGGCCGAAAACGTTTCCACTGATCTGGGATATTCTGGGTTGGAATGTTCAGCACTATATCTCTCATCTGATCTACTATCCACCTGAACTGGAGGCGGATGAGAAGAAGGGTAAGGGGGGCTGGCATCAGGATGGAGGGCGACCGGTTCCAGAGATGGAGCGCCCACAGCCGCGTCTATCACTGAAGGTTGCCTTCTGGTTGACCGATACGGACGCCCCAGAGCGAGGTGGCATCCGGATTATACCCGGAAGTCACAAACGGGACTATCCACCCGATCGGCATCCGGAGAACGAATTCGAAGACGAAGTTCAGGTGAGGGTGAAGGCCGGGACGGCTGTACTTTTCGATCGCAGGCTATGGCACGCACGCGGGTTGAACACGTCTGACGTGACTCGGAAGGTCTTGTTCCTTGGATACAGCTATAGGTGGCTGCGTGGACTCGATTACAATTTGATTCCTGAAGAAGTTCTGGTGAAATGCGATCCGGTTCGCCGGCAACTCCTGGGTGATGGCGTGGATGTGAAAGGATGGTGGCAGCCTACCGATGAGGATGTGCCGCTGAAGGGATGGCTGACGGAGCACAAGGGTGAAGAGTACGTCGAGCGCATTGGACAGAAGCAGTGGGAAAGGGAGAAGTGGACGGCTTAGATGTAGGTACGGCCGGCGTCAGAGGGTCACGTGAAGGCACGATTGTCAACGGGTGCCCGTTTTCTTGATTCTTCCGTGAATGCATTCCGCCGATCACTATGAGACTCAGGAATACGTGGGGAATGCAAGGATCATTGATTTCGGCCCTGCGGGAGACAAGACTGGTCTTCCGAGTAAGGCATAGAATGCAGCAGTTTAACGACTGAAACAGCGCCCTCAAAACTGCGTGATCCGCCAGGGAGTCTACAATTTATGCAGGGCAACTCAGCGGCTTCCAGTATGAACGTCAGTTCTGGATCCAATTCCCTTTGACTTCAGATTTTTGTTTTCGCATGTTGTAACCCAAGATAATTCGCCTTTGGTCCGCGTGACCAGAGGTGTCCTTTTTTCGGGGTATTGGGTTATGACAGATGAGAGAACAGGTGGCCCGCTTTCAGGATGCCGCGTAATTGAACTGGGCAGCACTGTGGCGGGGCCATTTTGTGGTCGGCTGCTTGCCGATTTCGGGGCCGAAGTCATCAAGGTGGAGCCCCCTTCGGGTGACCCGGTGCGCACCATGGGCAAGCGGAGCAAGGGCAGGTCGCTGTATGCGGCCAGCATTCTGCGCAACAAGCACTTGATATCTGTGGATTTGAGGACGCCGGACGGCCAGGAAGTGATCAAACGGCTGGTGGCGAAGTCTGATATTCTCGTGGAGAACTTCAGACCGGGCAAACTGGAGGCCTGGGGGCTTGATTTTGAAGCATTATCCTCAATCAATCCCGGGATCATCGTGGTCAGGATAAGTGGGTACGGTCAAACGGGGCCGTACCGAGAGCGTCCGGGCTACGGGGTTACAAGCGAGGCGGTGGGTGGACTCCGGGAGGTTACTGGAGATGCCGATCGGCCGCCCACGCGCGTCGGGATCTCGCTGACGGATTCCATAACCGGCCTTTACGGTGCATTCGGCGCCGTGATGGCGCTGTTTGCCAGAGTGAAATCAGGAAAAGGTCAGGTGGTGGACGCGGCGCTCTATGAAGGCGCCTTCAGCTTTATGGAACCCCACGTTCCCGCGTTTGCGGAATTGGGTGCGGTAGCAAAGCGGACGGGTTCGAGATTGCCGGACAATACACCCAATAATCTTTACCCGACCGGGGATGGGGAATTCATCCACATTACTGCGGGCAATCAAGCCACATTTATTCGGTTGGCCAGGTGTATGGGCATGCCGGAGCTGATCGATGACACCCGGTTCGCCATTGCGACCGATCGTTCGACGCATGAAGATGAGCTGGATGCCATTATTGCCGACTGGACCGCAGAACATGACCTGCCTGAACTGGAGGCACTGCTGGAGTCCAGCGAGGTGCCCGCTGCGAGAATTTATACCATGAAAGACATTTTCCAGGATGAACATTACCAATCCAGAGACATGCTTTTGAAGCTGCCGGACGAAACGCTGGGATCTGTTACTGTAACAGGTGTGGTCCCGAAGTTGTCACATACTCCCGGATCGGTGAACTGGGCAGGTCGTGAGGTTGGCGCAGATACTCGGGACATACTTGAAAATGTTGCTGGATATGGAGAAGCGGAAATCGACTCGTTGTTGGAGCGAAGGGCCGCATACGCCAAATCTTGAAATTCTCGATAATTCGGAGGTTTGAATGAGCTGGCAGGATGAGGTAAATGAACTCCAGAGGCGAAGAGACTGGGCCCGGGAGATGGGTGGCAGTGAGAATGTGGCGCGCCAGCACAACAGTGGGAAGTTGACCATACGAGAGCGCATCGATGGTCTCATAGACAGTGGGTCCTTCTCAGAAATCGGAAGCCTCACAGGCAAAGCGGAATATGACGAAAATGGAAAACTGGTGAACGTACTACCCGCGCCTTATGTAATGGGTGTTGCCGAAATCAACGGACGACCCATTGCAGTTGGCGGTGAGGATTTTACCGTACGGGGCGGAACCAGTCCCGGTACTCACCGCAGGAAAGGTGGGCAGGGCGGGTATATCGAGGATTTGGCATCGAAGTTCCGGATCCCCCTTGTGAACCTGGCAGACGGCGCCGGAGGATCCGTAAGGGGTGCTGAGAAACGTGGATATACCGTATTTCCAGGCGTGAATAGTTTTGGACGTTCAGTGGAGCTTCTTGGTGAAGTGCCCGTGGTGACGGCTGTTCTGGGAACCGCCGCTGGTGGACCTGCAGGAAGAGCCATTCTTTCACACTGGTCCGTGATGGTGCGCGGAAGCAGTCAGGTGTTTTCGGGTGGACCTCCACTTGTAAAACGAGCGCTGGGTGAGGATGTGACCAAGGAGGATCTGGGTGGCCCGGAAGTAGCTGTGGATCTGGCCGGTACGATCGACAATGTGGTCGATTCCGAGAAGGAATGCCTCTACGCCGTAAGGCGCTTTCTTTCGTACATGCCTCAAAATGTCTGGGAGCTTCCACCTTGCGAGTCCAGCGATGATCCTGTGGACAGGTGCGAAGATGAGCTGTTGTCCATTGTCCCCAAGACACGGACCGCGCCATACAAGATGCACAGGCTAATGGAACTGGTTTTTGACAAGGGCTCCATTTTCGAGATTCAACCTACGTTCGGGCGGGCTCTGATCACGAGTCTGGCCAGGCTCAACGGACACGTGGTAGGGGTGATTGCCAATAACCCGATGGCATTCGGCGGGGCGATGGGGGCGAAGGAAGCGAGAAAACAGACGCATTTTATCGAGATGTGCGACTGCTTCCATATTCCTCTGATATTTCTTGTAGACATTCCAGGATTCATGATCGGAAGAGCCGCCGAAGAAGAGGCCACGCTGCGAGAAGGGATGAAGACCGTGTTCGCCATTCATCGGGTGAAGGTCCCGATTTTTACCGTGGTGATTCGAAAATGTTACGGCATGGCGGGTATGGCCACGCAGGACAAGGACGGTCTGGATTTCAAAATTGCCTGGCCGTCCGGTGAGTGGGGTTCCCTGCCAATCGAGGGCGGTGTGGCCGCGGCCTACCGTCGTGACATTGCGAATTCACCCGATCCCGCGGCAAGAGAGAAGGAACTCGAAGAGGAACTGCGCCAGTTCACATCTCCATTCCGGACCGCCGAGGCGTTTGCTGTAGAGGAGATCATAGATCCTCGAGAGACGCGTCCTTTTCTGTGCAAATTCATTGCCCTGACACGAAATCGTCTCAAGACACTGGTCGGACCCAATGACAAAAGAGGCGTGTCTCCTTGAGTGAACCCGAGATCGCACCAAGGACTCAAGCAGGTCGTATTTGACATTGACCAGTCCCTGCTGGAACATCCAGCAGGGACATCTGATTTTCCCCTGGCCGTACAAAACCAGGGTAATCTAACCTGATTAATTCATGAGGTTTCCCTCTGGCCGGAAAGTTTGTTATCTTTGTGAAACTCTTTTACCGAAGCTGAAAGCTACATTTCTGGATTCGTTGAAGTCCTGTCAGGTTCCCGTCATCAACCTGACACATGATGAAAGGACAAAGGACTTTCCCAGTGCCAGAAATGCATTCGTCGGAGGTACAACGTGAACCATCTCAGGGACTCAAAGCGTTTGGAAAAACAGGATATTCTGACTTTTCTCAAGGCGCATCAGGCCAGACTGCATGAATTGGGCGTCCAGCGTGTGGGGCTTTTTGGATCTTTTGCCAGAGAAGAGCAGAACGATGAGAGCGATATCGACTTGCTGGTAGAATTCGATCCGGCACAGAAAAATTTCGACAACTTCATGTCGCTTTCATTTTTTCTGGAAGACATGCTGGGGCATCGCATTGAAATTGTGACGCCGGAAGCGTTCAGTCCATACATGCGTCCACATATTTTGAAAGAGATTGAGTATGTCCCTCTCGCCGCTTGAATACCTGCGGCACATGCTGGATGAATGATGATGCTATCCAGTTCCCGTACGACATTCGAATAACGGCATAGAAAGTCAAATATCAGTTACCGCATCTCAATGCGTTCCAATCTCTTCCAGAAAACATTTTCGAATTGCGTGCAGCACCACCTACCCGCTTGAACGCCGGTCAATCTCGCCAAGTATTTCCCCTTCCCTGTGCTCTCCGAATGCTGAAATGGTAACGTGCCACCCATTCGTACATGGGAACTACCGTGTTTTTTTTACCTTTCCATTTCATTTCTCATAAATAATCCCGGCTAGAAGGATGGAGTCAAACATTTGAAGGAATCGTTTCTGGATCCACCAAAAGAATTCAGTTTGATGCCGTTCTGGTTCTGGAACGACGATCTCGACGAGAAAGAGATCATTAGACAGATCGAGGATTTCGAAGCTCATGGGGTTTACGGTTTTGTGATTCACCCGCGGGTGGGATTGCCCCGGCGACTTGGCTGGATGTCTGCGGAGTTACTGCGCTTCATGCGAATTGCCGTTGAAGCGGCCGCCGCAAGACAGATGAGCGTGATCCTTTACGACGAAGGGATGTATCCCTCGGGGTCGTCCTCGGGTCAAGTGGTGGCGGAAAACCCCGATTTTCAGTGTCGGTGCATGGCGAAGGTGGACCTGGAGCACGGTGAGAAGCCCTCAATCGCTCAGGGCGAGCACCTTGTTTCTGTTGTAAAGCGCCAGGGAGGACAGGAGATCGCAGTGATCGACAGACCAGTGGACGCCTACATTCGCGGTCTACACTATGTCGACGGAGGGCCGAAGGAGGACGAACCCCGGGCCGGCGATCTCTTGAACCCCGATTCCGTGGATACGTTTGTGCGTCTCGTCTACGATGGATATGCCGAGGCTTTGGGTGAGTACTTCGGGAATACGATTATTGGCATTTTTACAGATGAGCCGGGCTTGCTGGGAAAGTGCAGAGAGAAGGAAGTCTTACCGGGAACCACGGGTATCCTTTCCCACGTGAATGCGTTTTTGGGTTACGATTTCACACCCCATCTACCCGCCCTGTGGTTTGACGATGAACCCGAGGCGCAGAGGCACCGTGATAATTATGCGACTGCGGTGGGGGCGAGGCTGGAGGAAACCTACTATCGCCGACTTTCGAACTGGTGCACCGATCACGGGATCTGGTTGTGTGGGCATCCGGCCGTTCCGGACGATATCGCCGTGGAGCGCTATTTCCACTTGCCGGGGCAGGACATTGTTTGGCGTCGTCTGGTTCCTGGGGATGAAAGTGGACTCGAAGGCCCTGAGTCCACCCAGGGGAAGTGCAGTTCCTCGGCGATGGTCCACCTTGGGAGGCGCAGGAATAGCAACGAGTGCTTCGGGGCGTATGGACATGAGTTTACCAAAGAAGAAATGATGTGGCTCTCGAACTGGTGTTTTGTGCGGGGTGTCAACATGCTGATCCCCCACGCATTTTATTATTCCATTCGTGGGCCACGGAAGGACGAACGACCACCAGACGTGGGACCGAACAGTGCGTGGTGGGAAGACTATGGACAATATGCAGACTACTGCCGCAGGCTGAGCTGGTTGAATACGGACAGCCGGCATATCTGCTCGGTAGCCATAGCTTGCGCGCCGAATGGTCTGCCATGGAGAGCAGCGAAAGCCTGTTTTCAAAACCAGTGTGATTTCAACTACCTGGATCTGAGTCAGCTCGGGGAAGCGGCGTGGCTTGGCACAGAAGGGATTCGGATACAGGGCATGACATACGATGTTCTTGTCATCGATGGCGCGTTGGATATTCCGAAAAGTGCGGTGTGCGAGATGAACGGATTGGCCAGATCGGGACGTGTGATTTCCTGGAGGATCAGAAAGGATCTCCAGGGTACGGTCTGTGTTGATTCTTCTACGGAACTACTCGAGGCCATTGAAGAGAGATCGCTCCGGGATTTCAGGACCGATTCACCACAGCCCGATTTGAGATACCGACACGTCACAAAAGACGGTGATCACTATTACTTGCTTGCCAATGAAGGTGTCGAGCATCTGGCGTGCGGGATCACCGTGAATGCACAGGGTAACGCGTTCTGGATAGATCCTTATACCGGCAAGCAGACTTGTGCAGAACTTATGCTGAAGCTGCCGCCCTATTCGCTGAAAGTCCTGAAAATAGAGCAATGACACAGGTTTAAAATTGAACGAGGAAAAGCGCCATACGCGAATGCGTTGGCGCTTTTCCTTTTGTCCTCGTCAGTTTACGAAACCGGAATTACACTGCTCTTTCTTCCAGCCATTCCAGGGACACTTCGATTCCGAATCCGGGGGCGTCGCTGGGCGTCAGATAACCGTCCTTGATTACCGGAGTGCCAGGCAGAACCACACGTTCCTCCAGGGGAACGCCCGGTGGAGAAACCCCTTCGGAGCGTTCGCCCAGCTGAATGGCCGGCATCGCATAAGACAGGTGTTGACCGTATGGGTAATTCATTCCCGCGTGGCTGATCACGGTCAACCCGTGGCCCTCGGCGATGTGGCAGATGCGAACGAGTGCGGTGATGCCGCCCGCCCACTGCACATCCGGCTGGAGAATGTCTACAAGGCCATTTGCTGCGGCCAGTGCAAAGGGATGGATGGTGTACCAGTGCTCACCGGTGGCCAGGATTTGATCCGGAACCCGCTCACGGATGCGGAAATAGCTGTTCATGTCTTCGGGAAGCACGTAATCTTCCAGCCACTTGAGCCGGTAGGGCCGCAGGGCTTCGACCAATCTAACGGTATACTCCACGTTTAGCGACATCCACGCATCGAGCATGAGTTCCACATCATCACCGATCTGTTCTCTGGTTCGGGCAACGAGTTCTTCGGTTTTCCGGATGCCCTCTATTCCGTGTTGAGGACCGTATCTCGCAAACAGTTTTACGGCTTTGAAACCGAGCTCCAAGAACCAGTCGATGCTGTTTTCGGTTCCGTAAGAAAGATCCGTATTGCTGGCATAGCAGGCGATGCGCTCTTTCTGGGGACCACCCAGAAGTTCGTATACGGGCCGCTTGAGAATTTTGCCCTTCAGATCCCATATGGCATTGTCCACTGCGCTGATGGCGTAGCTGGCGAGACCGGCCGTGTGATACGGGGCCGAGGCGATGCGCATCATGTCCCACAATTTCTCGGAGGCCATGCAGTTCTGACCCGTGAGCAAAGGGGCGAATTGATCATTTATCACACTTACCACCGGGCCGCTGTGTATGGTCAGGCCAAGGCCCCAGGTGCCATCTTCTGCAGTGACCACGCAGGCAACACGTGTCCACGAGTTGTTCCAGTCGCGTTGCTCCACGTCGGGATAGCGGTCCATTGGGCGGATGAACCCGTTTGTCTCCTGCCTGGGGACACGGGGTTCGGTCTTCATTGCCGGCGTCAGATTAACGGCGAAGGCGTGAATTTGACGGATATTCAAGGTGATTGTCCTCTTACTGAACGCGATTTGCGGTTGATTTGAAGGACCAACTTCAAGAGTTGTCAAGACCGGTTGTCAGCGTCTCTTCTACCGGCAAGGCAGACTCCGCGAGTGAAGGTCTGTTGAAGGCCGCCGAGGTTATTCGCCGCAGGGCCAGGCGCAGGTCGTCGAGCAGACTGCTGTTTCCCATGGACATGGGCAGCAGCCCAAAGACCGTTGTGAAGGTGGTCATCAAGATCGGTCTGAATCGGTTCCTGCCGGCCTCCAGAATGGCTTTGGTCCTTGTCATGCCAGCCGTGCGAAGGCGATTTATCATGTCTACCAGAACAATGGCGTTGTTCACCACAACTCCGATCAGCACGATAATTCCCATGTTGGCCATCCCCTCCATCGGCGTATCGGTCAGATACAATGTCCAGTACACACCCAGAAAGGCAAAGGGGATCGAGAGTATGACCGAAAAGGGTAGGATGAATGACTCAAAAAGTACGCCCATCAGAAGGAACACGCACGTGATGGCCATGACGATGGCAAACATCATTTCGTTGTCCTGTTCCCGAAGCGTGGAGTATCGCTCTCCCTTGTTCCAGGAGTAGCCCCGAGGCATGGCGAAGCCTTCCATGGCGTTGTCGATTTCCTGATACAGCCCCTTCAAGTCGTCCTTGGTGGCATATGCATATACCCTCAGACGGCTCTTGCCATCCTCTCTTCTGATCGTGCCGCTGCCCTGAGCGACCTGAATGTTTGCGAACTCCGACAGGGTTATTTCTTCGCCTGATTTCGAAGTGAATGGGAAGTTTTGCAGGTGGTGGAGTGTCTGTTTCTCGACCTTTTCCATATAGAGCTGAACATTTACTTCTCGCTCGTCAGACTGGTATCTTGGCAGACTCACCCCTTGCAGTGCAAACGCTATGCTGCGGCCGACGACTTGAGGGTTGATTCCGTATCTTTGAGTTTTCGCCCGATCGATGCGAATCCGCACTTCGTCATCTGATCGTTCCAGGTCGCTATCTACACTCACCACCGAGGGAATGGTCCTGAGGCGCCGATCGACTTCATCGACCAGGCCTGCCAATACTTCGGTGTCCTCTCCATCAAGATAAACAGAAACCCTTGGATCCTGCCCACCGCTTTCGCGCCGATCTATGCTCGATCGAACGCCAACAAATCTTGGCATATGCTTCTTTAGATCCGCAATAACGTCCTTCTGCTCCATTCGCTGGTCAACAGGGTATCCAACCCATTTGCTGATATCACGGTACGCCACCATCCACCAGACATTCGCGGGATCCGCCTCGAGAAAAACCTGAATGCCTCCTCGTGCTTTTCTGAACCACGTCCGCACTGTCTTGATTCCATAGGTTTTCTTTTGCTCATCCAGGTATGACTCTACTTGTGTCAGAACATCGAACGTCTCCTGAATTGAAAAGTGCTTGGGCATAAAGTATTCAATGCGAAAGTCATTGAGCGCCCGACCTCGGGAATCCGACTTCTTCAGATGCTGCGAAGGAAACGCAATGGTGGCAAAAATGGCTAAGACGAGCAGGATTGCATCACGCCTTCGGCGCAGAGTCCAGGCCAGGGATCTGGAATAAAGCTCCCTGAGCCATGCAACGGATTTGGGATCCGACTTCACGCCGCCGCCGCCCATTCTTACGGATGCCAGCGGGATGAAGATGAGTGCCACGAAGAGAGAACCCACCAGTGAAAGGATCACGGGGATCCCTATGCGCGAAAGGTAGAAGGTCATCCACGTTCCGCCGCTCATCAGGATCAGCGGCAGGAACACCACCACGGTGGTAAGTGTGGCCATGGTAATTGCCAGCCCGACTTCGCTGGCGCCAATTATGGCGGATTGAGACGGGTTTTCACCTTGGAGTCTCATTCTGTAAATATTTTCCAGGATTACAATCGAGTTATCCACCACCATTCCCACACCGACCATCAGCCCCATCATGGTGAGGACGTTCAACGACCAACCAATAAAGTAGAGCGTCGTGAGCGTGAGCATAATACACAAGGGGATGGACAGGGTGATGATGGCCGTCATCCGGATGGTTCTCAGAAAAAACAAGAGGACAAGGGCAGCGAAGAGTCCACCCCAGAGGCCGGTTGTTTGCAAATTGTCGATCGATCCCTTTATGAATTGTCCCTGGTCGAAGAAGACATTGAATTTCATAGGCCTGTCCGACTTTGCCTCTATTTCCTTTAGCAAAGCACTCACGCGGTCGCACACGTCTACGATATTGGCGCTCGATTCCTGGAATACGCCTATGGATACGGATGGCTGTCCGTCAATCTGCTGGTACCAGTCTCTGGAGGGCACGTCGTGAATGACGTCCGCAACTTCCCTGAGTCGAACGCCTCCATTTCGATTACTCACCTGAATGTTTTCTATTTCATGCACGTCCCGATATCTCGCCAGCGACCGCACGAAGAATTTCTTTCCGCCTTCCCGGACGTAGCCACCTGACATCGAAAAGTTGTCGCTTTGCAGCGCCTGGACCATTTCGTAGATGCCCACGCCTCTGGAGCGCATCAGGTCCTGGTCGACCTCTATCATGACTTCCTTCTGATGAACACCCCAGAAGTCGACTTTTCCCACACCGTCTATCTGCGAGATTGGATTTCTGACATGGCTGTCGAGGTATCTGTAAGGGTCGGCGATAGTAGAGTCGATGGATACACCGATCCACATGATCTCCCAGCTTTCCGAATTGAATTTCCAGACGAATACTCTGTCACGTGATTCTTCAGGAAGACTGGGTTTCAACCGTTCGAGCCGATCCCAAAGCTGATTGTACGCCAGCGTCGTGTCGGTGCCGGTCCGAAATTCGATGGGCGCGCTTACGCCCCAGGTCCCACTGTATGTCCGGACACGTTTCACACCTTTTACCGTGCGAATGGCCTCCTCGAGGGGTTTGGCGATCTGCTGTTCGGCCTCCCGGGGTGTAGATCCACTATAGCGCACATTCATCCACAGGAATGGCGGATCGAATCCAGACGGGAACATTTTTACAGGGATTCGAGAATAGGCGACGGCACCCACCACGAGGAGTGCCACGAGGCACATGGTCACGGTGACGGGTCGATTGACCGAGATTCTGGGCAGGAGAGAGGTCTTTTCTTCCATGGGTATCCCCAGTCGAGGTTGACTCAGGTCTAAGCAGGACATGGAGGCGAGTGGCTACTTGAATAAATTAATATATTACCGGAAGTCATATCACTATTTACACTGCCCAACTCGGGTTGTGGTCAAGGCAATCGCGTTCCGTTTGAACCGTGTCGGGAATGGAAGATAGTTTTGCTTGACTTGGGTAGAGGAGAGTGGATTAATTGGCGCGTGATGACCCGATCACGAGCTTGCAGTTGGACATGATTTAGTGGAGGATGGATTCGATGAACAGCAAACAGATTCTTGTCACAGTTTTCGCTATTCTTCTCGGTGTTCTCACTAGACCGTGCGAAGCAGAGGGTAGTGGTGTGAACTGGCGCGACGGCGTACTCACTGCACAGGGTTTTGGTGCGCCCAAAACAGGCGTCACACCTGCACAAGCAAAGATTCTGGCTGCGACTGCCGCGAGAATGGATGCCTACAGAAACCTGCTGGTCATCCTAAAGGGTGTCCAGATCACATCCGAGCGCACAGTGCAGGATACGCTGGTTACCGATGACCGGATCACTGGACGGGTTGAAGGGATTGTTCAGGGTGCACGTCAGGTCGGCAAAACCAGTTACGATGAAGATGGCATTGCCACCGTGACGATGGCCATTGGATTACGTGGCCCACTGCTGGACAAGGTATTGCCACAGGCAGGGTTTGGGAAAAAGGCCTCGTTGCTGGCACCGCCCGAGGGCAGGAAATCTACTCAAATTACTGGTCTGATTGTGGAGGCGGCAGAGCTTTCTCTACTTCCTGCACTCGCCCCGAAGATCCTTGATGAGGATCGTGGGCTGGTCTATGGTGCGGAGATGGTGGACAGGGACGCCGCTGTTACATTTGGCATGGTAGCCTACGAGACGGACGTGGCGTCGGCCAGAGAAAATGGAAGGGCAGGCGACAACCCGCTTGTTGTGAAAGGGACAGCGGCAACAGGGCGGGGTAGATCCAATGTGACGATATCTTCCATGGATGGCGTCCGGATCAAGATGGCTGCGGCACAGAGTACGTTTCTGAATCAGTGCAAGGTGGTGTTCGTTACCGGAGAGTAAGCAAAGAATCGGCTTTCAGGCTCCTGTTGGAGCATCGAGACTTATTCCAGTAGCAGTTCTATTTTTCCATCGCTACTGAGGATTTCGAGCTGGTTCCCGGAAACAAGAATGCGGTCCGACCATCCCGGTCCCTGAATCTCGAGATTTTGTCCTTCCAGCGCCTGCCAGGTAAGGTCGGGATTCTCCTGCAAGTTGGGGAGCAGGGCGAAAAGGGCTGCGGTCTCTCCTCCACGCCAATCCGCACTGGCAACCTGGTTGATGAACTCGGGTTTCGCAGGCATAGGCCGCCAGCGGCCCGCTTTGAGTGTCAGGTCAGCGAACTGAGGAATCACAGTGGTCATTTCGGTGCGGCCGGGCTGCAATGACCGCCACGCGTTTGCTGACAAGCCTGGCCAAGTCACAGCCCGGTCTGAGAGACGTGTTCCTGAATTGGGGGGCGAGGCAGATCGGACCTGCCAGGTGTAACTGTGCGATCGATCGGCTGTGATTCGGTCGAAGACGATCAGGTATCGATCCCGAACGAGCGCAAGTGTCCTGCGGACACTGCAGTCCTGGTAGATTGTTGTGACCGTGGCTCGGCGAACGAATCCCTCGGTTTGGATATCAGACATTTCACCTGGTGTATCTTGCTCCGGACCTTTGCCATCGATCAAAATGACGTTGTGGAATTCTGCGTTAAAATAATCCCGACTCTTCCAATGGTCATAGCCCGAGTCTGCGGCCAGTACCTCGTCCCAGGCGCTAAGAACGAAATGCCCTGCGTCTCCCTGGCTGTATGTTTCGTAACGGTGTTTCAGCGGCCAGGTTCCATCCTTTCCTGCAAACCAGACAGCGATCGCTTCGTGGCCCCAGTTCTCACGAAAGACAGCGGTTTGGGACTGTGGAAACGCCATTGAGGAAGGCGGTGATTCGCCAAGTACCACGGGCTCATATCTGGCCAGGGCAATGTGGATGTGGTAGAGGTGAGGGATAGGATTCCTGGGCAGGTTGAACGCGCGATTGAACAAAGGAGCTAAATCTTGTCCGTAGCGTTCGTTAGACAGGAGAGAGAAGAAGCCGAGGCCCATGCCCGATTCACAGGTTCCCCAGGGTACCAGTTCACCATTGGCCATCATCTGGTATGCCGCAAAGACGAGCCAGTCGTGGAAACGAGGTTCGTTTAAGATATAGGTGCCGGAAGTTCGCTCGTATGCGATCGCGAAGGGCACGAACTGGACATTCATATAATTTGTATATCCCACGCCCTCAACAAAATGTCCACCTGGCCGGAAGAACCACAGGTTTTCTGTTCGACGGATCTCGAGGAGTGCGCGTTCCAGCCATTTTTCAGGGCCATTGGGGCTATCGTTGTATTGGGGAATGGTCAGGGCGGCCATTCCCAGTGCCGAGGCCGCCAGGGTTCGCTGATTTCCGTAGTTCGCACCGCCTGTGGCACCGCCTTCCAGGACCTGGAAGTAGTGATCGGCCTCAGCCGCAAGTTTTGCTCGGATAGTGCGATGATCCTGTGGCGTCAGTCCTTCCCAGGAGGCGAGCAAGTCGTATGCGACAATGTAATCCGAGAACCGATGGGAGCTGGGTTCCAGATATCCCTGGGGTGTGTGTCTCCATATCGGCCGATCCAGAAGATCAATTCTGGCACTGGTCGCCTCCTGTTCATCGCCAAGCAACCACCAGGCAAGTGCAGGGGTACTTCGTACACCATGTGTGAGCAGTTCCTGCCACCAGGAGGCCCAGGGTTCCTGATGTATTCGTGTCTGCATTCTCGTGCGGTCAGCTTCATCGTAGAACAGTACGGGGTGCTTTTCCTGCGGTTCTGTCAGTTTGGTTACTTCTTCTGGCGGGGATCGCTCCATCTTCGCCTCTCCGAGGATTGGTGTTTCCTGTCCCTTGCAGTTTGGAACGGTCAGGGTGAGCAGACTAAGCGTGAGCGCTTTCAAGATCATATGTAAAAGTGCTTTCCTCAGGATGACTCGATGGAATTGGTGACTCGCTAAAGCAAGCAGGGAATGTGGAAGTCCTGAGAGCGGCCACGATGGACCAGGGTCGGCGGAAATTGGTCAGATGTGGAGAAGCGCAACGAAGGTGATTTGCAGGAAGGCGGCGGGGTAAGACTGATGGGTTGAGCGGGAGGAAATCAGGCGCCCGCCTGACCTTCCCGAACGGGAGATTCGAGGGCCTGTGTGTGAAGTTCACGCCAGCGTGCCGCACCATCGTCGGGAACAACCCGGGTCGTCACATCTTTGATAAAGACCGGCATGTTTCCCTTCTGGGCATCTTTCCACAACTGATTGCCAGAACTGTAATAAAACCTTGCGCCATTTGGCCAGAGCACTTCGATGAGGCGTTCAGGGTTATATCCTGCATAGGGTTGCTCCAGCCGCAGTCTCTCCAGAGCGCCTTCATCAATTTCCACACCCAGGCCAGGGCCGTCAGGGATTCGGGCGAATCCCTCGACCACCTCTATGGGCGTGCTAAGCAGGTCTTCTTTGTATAGTTGGTGACAACTCACGGAGGGCCAAGTCGCGTGGGTTAGCACGGACATCAGGTGCATGGAGAAAGCCGCGGTTAGTCCGGAACCGACCTGTTGAAGCCAGAAGGGTCTGTCGAATTCACCACACACTGTTCCCTGGCGCAGTATAGAACTTGCGCCTCCCGTTAAGACATACCCATCACACACTTCGTCTCGAAGCTGGGTTGCCAGGGACCCGGCGTGGTGAGCGATGGGTACCGTGACCGCCTCTCGAAGCTTTCTGCTTTCTTCCACTCCTGTGATTGGGCCTTCACAGATGTAGAAGTTGGGGAGCAGGGATTGCAGCTCTTTCACAATCGGGATGGCGTGATCTGAATCCAGCAGGGTGGCGTTGAAATCCAGATCGAATCGGAAATTCTCTGGTACTACGTCATGGATCGCGGCCATTTGTGCGTAGATGTCGAACCAGGGACGACCCTTGGTCTTGAAGTCAAGATACCCCAGATCTAGAGCCATCCGGCATTCACTGGCCCAGTCCTCCGGCGGCATGTCAATTGCCCACCAGGACATTGGAGCAGTGTCGTGAACCTTTTTTCCAAGCAATGCGTGAACGGGCAACTCCAGCGCTTTTCCAACAGCATCGAATAGTGCCATCTGGAATCCATGCCCGATCGAATCGTCCCACATGAGTTCGCATGCGTTTTGTCCCATGGATTCAGCAACAATTTGGTCTTTTGTTTCTCCCCACGGGTAGTAGAATCGGAGCACCTCGCCAGTACCGACTGCTCCGCATTTCAAGGTGACCCGGAAAACCTCGAAGAAGGTAAAGTCAGGAAGCTCTCTATACAAATTGCGCGCCGGAACTTCCCGGAAGGGAATGTCGACCGTAAATCGTTCGAGATCAACTATGCTCAGATCCATATTGCCTATCCTATAGTCTTCCGAGACATCGAATGCAAAGGATTGCCCTGGCGATCTTGCTCACTTTCCACTTCGCCACTCGGTCATCGCCTGAATTTCCTCCCGTTTCGAGTGGAGTTCTTTGGCCATTTGTGCGATGCTTCTGATTTTAACAGCGCTGAATGGTTTTGAAATGACCAGATCTGCGGCGCCCCCCAATGTCTCAGAAGTAATGGACTCCGTGGATCCCGAGATGATTGCGATTACAGCACACGGCAGGAGTGTCCGGAGTGTGCCCAGAATATCCAGACCGCTTACGCCAGGCATGCTGATGTCCAGTGTGACCAGATCGTATTCAGCTTTAACGGCAAACCCCATGGCCTCTTCACCCGATTCCGCAGCATCCACCATTTCGCCATATTCTAATTTGATCGCGGCAACAAGAGCCGTCCTGATCTCCCGGTCGTCGTCAACTACCAAAGCTTTCATGGTGCCTCCTCCAGGTAACAAACAGACCGAGTACCACAATAACTGCGGGATTCGGATCGCGGAGTCGTTCACGTGATTCGCGCACCAAGATATATCGGAATTCAGAGGTGGACAAGTGGAATGACTTGCCGTGCGAATCCGGATCGGTCCCAACCAGAGAACTCGCCACCCCTGGATGCACGCGGAGGTAATTAATTATCCAGAAGTGGACGTTCTTTGTGACAATTGCCTATATTTATGCAATTGTCCTTCTCAGGGACACGTGCACAGATTTCGGTGCTGCGCTTCAGATCGTATTAATCCGGTTTATTGCAAGGCCAGAAACGAAAATTGATATGGCAGCCAAAGACGTTGCACTTACGATTTCAGACGATGGCCTCAGCGCCACTGTTGCTTCGGTGGCCGCCAATGTGACGACCGAGGACATTATCACCTCCCTCAGGGAAAACGGGGTGACCCACGGCATCCATTCCAGTGCCATTGTAGACGCGATTAATGAAGTCAAGAAGAGCGGGAAACCTGCGCTGAATCTGATTGTCGCCAGGGGCGATGCCCTCAAATTCAAGGTGCCCCCACGTCTCGAAAATCGATTGACAGAAGGCAAATTGCCTGCACTGGGAACGGTAAGCAAACTCTTGACCTTGCGGCCGGGTCGGGCCGTTCAGGAAGCAGTGGAAGGGGTTGAAGCGCTCGCAGTTCGGAAGGGCGACCTCCTCGCAGAGCGAGTCCTGGGGGAGGTGGAACCCGGGATGACCGTTCGGGGAGAAGCTGTTGACGCTGTCGGTCAGTCCGACCTCGGTCCCCAATTCGAGCCAGGATTCGGAACGTCGTTTTCGCCAAGTGGCAATCAATATACCGCTAAATATTCTGGATTCGCCGGTCTCCTCGAAGGGAAGATCAGTGTGCTGCCTCCCGTTTGGATTACAGAAGATGGAATGGCTGCCGCCTATCTGAATCTACCCTTGTTACCCGAGTCGGTGCAGTTTTCAAAGGAAGATATCACCGACTTTCTGTCATCCGCGGGTGTAACTGTTGGCGTCGAGACGCAGAGAGTCGAGGCATTGTCTTCGAATCTCGCAAAAGGCACGGCGAAGAAGGTGTTGATCCTTCTGGCAAAGGGGACATCGATCGAGGAGCCCGTTGATGCAACTGCCAAATTTCTTTTTTCGTTCGGATCCGAGGCCGGGTCCGAAGGAGTGCGCGGTGCGATAGACTACAAAGAAAGGTCGACATTTCCGGCGGTTTCCCAGGACGGATTGTTGGCAGAAGTCACACTACCGGTGCCGGGAAAACCCGGTTTAACTGTTGCCGATGAGGATGTAGAGGTCAGGGAACCCCTGGCGATCGAGGTGATTGCAGGTGAGAATGTCCGTGCCGAGAGCAGTGAAGACAGAGTTCAATTGTATTCAACAATAGACGGTGGTGCATCTGTGGTGACACTGGTCGGATCCGGCCCGGACAACCCGACAAAACATACCGTATCGGTGCGGGTAATCGCCCAGATTTCCGGAAATGTGGACTACGAGACGGGGAACATCGACTTCAAAGGGAATGTGGATATTAAAGGACGGGTCGTAACCGGTTTCAAGGTGAAGGCCACCGGTAGTGTGGTTATTGGCGAGGGTGTGGAGGATGGCGCCGAAATCGAGACGGAAGGTGGGCTCACCGTCAGACAAGGTATTGTGGGCAAGAATACGCGAGTGGTTTCGAAGGGTGATGTGGTCGCAAAGTTTATTCAGGATGCCACAATTGAAGGAGAGGCCGAAATAAAGACCGAGGTCTACATACGCACTGCAAATGTCCGAACAAAGGGGTGTGTGGTGGTAGAAGGCAGGGGGAACTCCGGTGGCATTTTGGGTGGTGAAACATGGGCGCTGCAGTCCATCACATCGAATAACCTGGGCGCGGAGGCAAATGCCTCGACTCTGGTGTCTGTAGGCACTTTGCCCGAGTTGTTTGAAGAATACAAAGAGATGGGAGCGGAAGTCAAAACTGCGAGAGAGACCCGACTTGCCATTCTAAAGGCGATCGGGGTCGAGTCGCTCAAGCCCGATCTGATCAAGCAGTCGATTCTAGCGAGTCCCAGGAGAAAGACCGAAATTTTGAAGCTTGTTCACAGGGCCAACGATATGGCGAGGACCGAGGCAGAAAATATCGGCAATATGAGTGAACTGGCGGACAAGATGAAGACCAGCGCGCAAGAGGCCTATATGGATGTGACCAACGAGGCCCACAAGAGAGTGAAGATTCGCATAGGGGATAAGGAAACGGTGCTTGCCGAGGATCTTAAGGCAGTGAGATTTTCCCTGGACAAGACGGGGAAGTCAGCGGGTATCGTGTGGACGGCAATATCAGACATTGGTAAGGCGACGCCAGAGGAGTGATTTTTGGGGAGTAGCTCACAGCTTTCTGATCACCGAGGGCTCTGAGATCCCTCACTCCGTTCGGGATGACATTGCTTTCGGGAATCACCAAACCTGTCGTTCCGAGCCTAAGGCGAAGAATCTCAAAGTTCAGGGTGACAGACGGGTGACCTCACCAACTTTCTATTCACTAAGGGCTCTGAGATCCCTCACTCCGTTCGGGATGGCATTGCTTTCGCGACTACTTTTGGGAATCAACAAACCTGTCATTCTGAGCCGAAGGCGAAGAATCTCTGAGCTCATGGTGACAGAGTGGGATGTCCTAAGACTTTGTGAAGGAGAGAAGTAAAATGCTGATCGATGCGCACAATCATCCCAACTGGCATGGACACGGCGGACGGAAGATCCTCGAGAATATGGACGAGCAGGGGATCGACCAGATGTGGCTGTTGACGTGGGAGTGTCCGGAATCTGATTACGATCCGAAATTGAACGGACATCTGCCACCAACGGGTGGTGTTATTCCGTTCAGGGATGTGCTTTCGGTAAGCCGGGAGGCCCCGGATCGTTTCATTTTGGGATATATGCCGGATCCAAAGCGGCCCGATGCAATAGATCGCTTGAGGGCAGCCGTGGATATCTACGGAGTCAAGTTGGCCGGAGAGTTGAAAGTGCGCGTGCCATTCGACGATCCAGATCTGATGCGGATGTACGAGTACTGTGGAGAAGCCGGCCTACCGATCACGATTCACCTCGAATATCCAATTGATCGGGGATCTGTATATCCGCGGCCGAACACCTGGTACGGCGGAACTATGGATGCATTGGAGCGTGCGGTACAGGCGAATCCGGCGACGATTTTCATCGGTCACGCAAAAGGCTTTTGGGCGCACATCTCAGGTGATGGCCTGCATGACAAAATTCCTTCGCCCAAGGGAGATGTGCTTCCCGGGGGGCAAGTGATCGAAATGATGAACAAGTACGATAATCTCTATGCCGATCTGTCAGGAAACGGTGTGCCCGCTTTGAACAGGGATCACAAATTCAGCAGAGAGTTTGTCATAGCGTTTCAAGACAAACTCCTGTTCGCCCGGGACCACTTTCACAACAATCTGATGGACTTGCTCTTGCAGCTGGACCTGCCTGAGGATGTTTTCGAGAAGGTGAAGTGGAAAAACGCGGCAAGAATGGTGAACTCGGGATAGCGCACAAGCAGGGCTGCCGGAAGGTTTGAGAGACAAATCAGGTGCACCGGAAATCCTGATAGGGTAGTCAGATTATGGTTCCCGATCGATACGTACGACTTTAGAGACGCCCGCATTATCGGTATGGATATAAACACGAAGGATCTTCTTCCACATTCCTCGCTCCGTCTGAATCTCCAGTCCCTCGTAGGGATTCACATTGTTTATAGGTATCCTCATCGCAGATGTTTTGAAATAGTCTCCCACGGGCTGCCCCCTGGCGTTCAGATACCGATACCGATAGCGCGTGATCCCAGCCGCTGATATTCCACGTGTGACGGCGAGATCCTCAAAGTGTAGTGTGTTGCCAACTACGTTAAATTTGTCCAGTGGATTGATCCGAGCGAACCAGTACTGACCAATCTTATTTCGGCGCTCGATCAGGACCCGTATAAGTTCTGCTTTCGCCGCCGCAATGGTTAGCCCTCCGGTTTCAACAATCGCTTCAATGTCATCATCGGAAAATGCGGTAACGATTTTCGCCCCCCAATATCCGTCCCTGTCCGTGCACCATTGAAATGCCGGGTTGGGATATGACGGAACCCACGTCCCGGGGCTGAACATATCACTCTCGAAGTAGCCGATTGTGGGATAGGTTACATCTATGAGTTCTTCCCACGGATTCGAATGAAATCCCAACAGAAGCGACTTTTTGATCACATTTCCATAGGTCCAGAGATATTCCTTTCCGTATCGGGGCAGGTGCGGCTTTTTGCTGTTGCTGCCCAGTGTAGCGCCCATGTCCATGAGGTAATGTTTAATGTATCCGACCGGGGCCCCCTCAGGTAGGAATACGTCCAGCGAATTGGCTGGACGCCGGTCCGTATCATTGATCCACGAAGAGATTACCCGCAGTCCACGGAGTTCCCGTCTATGCTCGTGCATTACCCTGTCGTTCGGGTCGTCCACGCGCCTTCCATGATAGCCGAATGGTCCGATGGGGTCCCCAGGGAGTTCCTCGCTTATGTTCGCCCTTGCCTCGCCGTTTGGTTGAAAATAAATTTTGGTCCAGATGGAGTCGAGGTCAGATACCGTCATACATCGCTTCTCGCCATCCTTGTCCTTTATTAACGCACCCAATCCGATGTACACTCGAGTCTTTGGAAAACTGATTACCGAGTATTTGGGAACATTATAGCCAGCGGCATGGAATATTCTGGATGAAATGGCTTCAGCTGATGTAGCCATTTCTGGCCAGTCTTCCGAATCGAACTTCACGAAATATTTCTGACCGCTCGAGTCGCGAATCGTAAAGCCCGCCGAAACACCTTCAAATTTTCCTGAAATGATTTCCCACATACCAGCCGCAGGTGCCGCTGATCCAGGTCCAAGGGCAAGTTCAGGGAGCGTCATGGTATTGTTGTGATGCCGATAGGTATACCAGGAGGACTCACAGACCTCGTCGAGCGAATTTCATTGTCCGCCTGTCTTCCATCTCCAATTCCCAAAGCCTTTCCAAGACGCTTCCCCGTATATTCGAGATCCACAAGTCTACCTATCTGATAGAAAAACGTGTGGTCCGCAGCATCCCAGATCCGGGATCCTTCGTTACTTGAGGGTTTCCTCTCAGGCGTCTGATCCGGGTCCACGTCTTTGACGTCCGGTGACAATTTCAACCCTGAGGCACAGGCGAAGGTTGCAAGACACAGGAGGGGAAGCCAGGTTTTTAATTGGGGCACTCGCATCCTAAAACTCCTGTGACTTGGGTACGCCATTGCGCCTCGTGTTCTGATCGCTGTATCCTATGAAGAGCTTAATGATCAGGCTACGAGAGCCGCGAACCGAAATCCCTCCACCATATGAGGTCCGAAATCCACCGAACGATGCCTGAGAAAAGTAGTCGAAAACCTGACCTTCGTCCCAAAACAGGAATGCGTTCCAGGTGTCCCATATCGGGTACCGATATTCTGCGCTGAACGAGATCGAAGCCAGGCCCGTGAAGAACCCTTTATCAAACCCGCGAGACTCGTGGTCTCCCCCTGAGCGGACAAGGTCCGTATAAGGAACCAGCGAGCCTGGAGGGCGGTGAATTTTCTCGACTTTTGCACGGACGGCCAATACACGCCCATGTCGAAAGAGGGGTAGAAACCACTGAACCTCCGATTTGCCGTGAAGAAAATGGATGTCCTTGTTTCCCTTTACCCATTCGCCTGAAATATCGAAGAGGATTCCACGGGTCGGATAAGACCGATCACGCTGGTGGGTCAGTACCTGGTTCGCACGTTTGGCGTGGCGTCCTGGGAAGTATTCGTAAGTCTTGTGTCCAGGTGGTATATCTCCAGGGAAGTCCCTTCGGTCATAACGCAGACTTGCCCCTAGCCGAGCGTATTTCAGCGACTCTCCAATACCCGGAAGTTGCCTGGCTACATTTGTGTAGTTGGGATTGGCAAGCGGGCCCTCTCCACCCTTAACCGGTTGGAATTTGACCGCGGATGGGCCAGCCCAGGCGCTGAGTTCGAAATGGGGTTTGATGTCCAGCGCCTCTGTTGCAGGCTTCCAGCCAAGCTCGAAGCGAGCGTTGGACTGCTGGATTTCGAAACTCCGAAGCGAATCCTCTTTCACTCCGGCGTTGATGCTGGCATCCTTGTGATAGTTGTCCAGTACATCTACATGTATGTCGAAGGAGCCCTGTCCACCACCAAAAGTCCCGGGTCAGGCCAGGGTCAACTCCCCCCGTTTCCTCCGGGGACCCGAGTAGATAAAGCTTGTTTTGAGAAAGGTCTCCCGATCCGATTTATTGAAAAAACCGACATTCAGTACGACTCCATGACCGGCTTCTCCGCGATACTTAAGACACGGATACATTTCGAACGTTCTGGTTTTGATTCTAATGAGATCGTAGGCATGATTGTAGAGGTCATTGTGTTCGTTGTAAACGACCAGCTTGCCAAGATGATGGGTGGAAACATTCCAGACGAGCCGAGGGAGGGCCAAAAAGACGTTTCTGGAGGTCTTGTAGGGTTCAGCGTTGAGCTTTGCAGAACCAGGCGCCAAGAGGAAAAGCGTCATCACCAACAGGCGAGTCATCATGCCATACCTCCTGAAATCGGTAAGTCAGTGCAAGTCCTCTGAAGACTGGTTGAATCATGGGGGCGCCAGAGGAACTGGAACCAGGAGTGTGTCTTGAAACAAGTGTTTTACCGACCCCATATCCCAGTGCGGCTCCAATCAGCGTGTCGGAGGCCCAGTGGTTTCGGCTGTTCATTCGCTGAGCCGCTACACTAGCGGCGAAGGTAAACACCGGTATCCTGATCCACCACGAAGGGTGGCGCTCGGCGAGCACGGTGACAAAGGAGAATATGCCGGATGTGTGTCCGGAGGGCATCGCCTGATTGTCTCTTCCGGGATAGCTGAATGGACTGAAGGCTCGTGGACCCTTTCCAGTAAAGGGTCGGGCCCTGGCGATCATTCGCTTGAGGAACGCGGTATAGAACTTTGTAAATACATAGGCTTCAATGCCTATTGCAGCCGTGCGCACATACGCTTCGTTACGAGTAACCAGCCCGCCAAGAGCGATTAGCCCCGCCGAGGAGAGCACCAGATTTCTTGTCCCGAAAGAATCGTAGAATTCGCCAACCCGGTTCATTCCCCGTGGTATCTGAAATAAACCGCCGCTGTCGCTTCCGGAATAATGGTCGTCAATCCTGTTGTCCAGTGAGAAGATGAGCAAGGACCCTATAGCGACCAGGGTCCCAGCTGCCTTCGGATGCCTTCGTAATTTCAGAGGCGCGGTTGCGGTGGAACCCATATCTTGTGCAATCATTTCGATCCAGGAATCTTCTCCGGCCGCGGCCGATGTGCTGTTTCCAACACAAAGGGCGAAGAGCACTAGGATTCTCTGAAGTCGGATCATGGAGTTTCTCGACTATATGAACAACGGTAAGATGGCGACTGAATCAAGTGTTGGTTCGAAAGCACATTACTTCTTGAATTCGAAATCGATGAGATCCTGTGTTCCCTGATAAATTACCCCATTGTGCCCAAGTTCCAGAGCCCGAGCTTTCAAGCGGGTGACACTGTCTTTGGGCCAAATGTGAGGCGCGCCGCCTCCCTGGATAATGGGATAGGAAGGCACCTGGCTCGGAAGGAACAGTCTGGATTTTAGCATATCCAGGCCAACCAGGTCTTCCAACGGGATGTTTCGGTATTCGCAATCCGGCTCTCCAAGGGCGAAGTCTTCAATGGTCCGGGGCATTTCCAGGCTTCCGTAGCCCGCGATCTCGCAGACGATTCTCAGGGCTGCAGACTCGGAAATATCAGATCCATTTTCGGTTAGAAATTGGGACCATTTCGTAAGGGTCATCATGGGAAATATGTCGACGTGGGAAAGGAGGGGACTCGCGAAGTCGGAGAATTCAGACCATCTGGCCAGGTTGTGTCCTACGAACATGGCGAGCGAAGCGGGATAGGTATCGGTACCAAAGATAAAATCCTCTCCTGCTGCGGAGTGGACCTCGGTCCTGAACCGGCTGAGATTTCGGGCAAGGAGATCGGCCCGGAAGCAGAACCACTGCAGAACGCCAGGTCGGATGCCCGGGATCTGGAGAAGGTCGGTGATTCCAGGTCTGGAGAGCGCCAATTCGAGGAGCCGCTGCCCACTGAATGTTTTGATCGCTATCGCTGCCGCTTTCAAATCGGCAATCATCGAAGGCATATCGTATCCCAGTTCTGCAGCACATTTGGCGCAATCGGCGCACGCACAGAGGAATAGTCCCCTGGGATAACTGGTCATCGGATACCTGGCGTGTGTGATATCCACACCATCCGCACCATAGTTGGCGGCCATATGAACATAGAGCGCTTCGTACCAGGCGTTCACCTCTTCCTTGCCCGGACAGTACATCAGCACATCGAAGTCACTCGAGGTCCAGCCGCCTCCCACCAACCAGACCTTCATATTCAGATCATGCGCCTGTTTGATCGCCTCACGCAACCCTTTCTCATTGAATTCGGGTGAGACGTGGGGGCCTAATGAACGCTTGGCGCTGGTGAATGTCTGCGTGCAGAGCTCGCCGTCGATGTGATGACAGAGTAGTTCCCGGATTCTCCCATCCGAAGGCGGAGAACCATCGAACGGGTTGACCTTTGTCACCTCTTCAGGTAATTCCCCGGTGAAGTTGATCAGGGCGAGGTTCAATCCAATTTCCTTCTGGAGCGTTTCCAGATAACCGGGATTCTCCAGGATGATTTCGGGGCTCAGGTAGAGACCTGTTGTGCTCTCCTGTTCGGACAATGCGCACTCCTTTTCAGGGATGGTTCTTTCGGTGTTCCTTCGGAGGTGATCAGGCTTAACGTCCAGTTTCCGGAGTTCCTGATCGTGTCGACTGATGGAAGGTGACTGTGTCACCCGGTCCAATGACAACCATTCTGCAGGTTCGGCGGCCGTCCTTGTTCAAATCGGGAAAGTCCTTGAGTGTCAGTTGTTTGTTGGAAACAGTTGCAGTGCCCTGTCGGGCAGATCTCAGTCTTCCTACCACTTTTCCAGCCTCGTTCACCAGGCTCATGCCGGGCAGCGCGTGGTATGCAAACCGAGGGTGGAACTCGAACCGGTTTCCTTTTGCGGAAGTCACGTGGACGGTAGCCTCCGCAAGATCCTCATGGCCCACACTGAACGTTCTGGTGTCCAATATTTCCGCAACGGTCACGGCGCTGGCATGTTCACCACGTTCCACGATAGCCATTCGGCCGACAGTCTTGACATTGTCAAGTACAGATCCGGTCAATGTCACGATTCCCCGGGCGTAGTCTACCGTGCTCACTCTTGAAGTGATCACCGGGAGACCGGTCGCCTCGAATCCGGGAATCGATGTGCCCGAGTCATCCAGAATGAAGGTCCGCGGTTTGGGTTGGCCATTTTTCTCCTCGAGAAGAATGGCCCTTGCGTCCAGAGTCTTTCCTTCTGTTGTCACACGTGAACGGGTGCCTGCCGGTCCTTCAAGCCTGGAAAATAGGGTGTGGGTCCGGTCACCGAGACGAATTTTCAAGGCAACCGGCAGATCGTCCGCAGATTCCATTGGGAGGACTTCCACAGATCTGATATATGGCTTTTCCTTGTAGGGTTCGAAGATCGTGACGAAGACACTTTCCAGATTTTCCCCGACCCTTCTTCGGAAAAGGAATTTTACGGATTCTGGCCATCCTTCCCGGCGTTGAGGAATGCCATCCGACACGAGTACCGTTTCGTCTCTGCCGACAAGGTGCGCTCTTAACGCGAGTCCCTTTCTGTCCCTTTTTGGAAACTTGCTCTCCGGACGGTTCAAGTGCCACGTGGCCGATTCAACGCCGTCCAATTTACTTTCCTGAACATTGAATAACCACTGATAGCCGCTGCCTTCATACCGATGGTAGGGGACGTGCGCAGCATTGTCATTGTCATATCTGGCATCATCGTAGAAATGGCCATAGGGAACTTCTTTACCGGCGAGTGTGCCTGTTTCCCGAGGCGTAGACAGGGGGAGGGTGCTCTTCAGTTCCGCCTCAGTGCCGTGAACGATCCAATCGTGCTGAGATCCGCCCCGTATACGAAAGATGTCGACGACATATGCCTCCGTTGGACTCACGTCCACCAGCAGAAGGGTTCGGCGGTACAGATTCACATCCTTGTAGCTGGATTCAGCTGAGACTTCCACCAACTGGGCAAAAGATCCCGGGTCATAGATGTGGAGTCGTCCACGACTCAGTGCCTGGCGTTTTGCATCTACCATGACCGTGTTGTGTGCTACGGTATGAGACAGAAAACCGAATCTCCGGGGATCGAAACTGTCCGCTGTTTCGGGGTATCCGAAGTCGGGCGTGAGGGCGTGCCGCCAACTGTAGAGGTCGAGCTGCAGCCGGTCAAAATGGGAGTGCCCTTCGTAGTATCCATAGTAGATGTCAAGGGCCGTTCGGTTTTTGGCACTTCCGGTCTGGAGACTGGCGAAACCAACTCCGGGGAGAATCTGGCTTGTGACGCCCAGCGGCCCTCGGATCAGTTTTGCTGCTTCATCGAGATCTTGCGGATCGATGCCCGCCTCGAATAGATCCCTTCGTGGCCTAGCTCTGACCTGCTTCAGGGCTTTCGCGAATATCGGGTCCCGGAAGTATCGATACGCGGCTTCCAGAATCTCGGGGGCCCATCCAATGAGTCCGTGAAACATGTGGTTGGAGTCCCCCTAGGAGGGAACGAACTCGCCGGCCAGGGTCATACGGATTGGCCAGAGGAAGATGTCCTTGAATCTGGGCATCGATAGAATTCGATTGCCCTGGTCACCCAGGAGTGACACGATCTGGTCAAGAGATCGGGTCCACCCGATGTTGTAACTGGGCGATTCGAAGGGATAGCCATCCCGATGTACCAGATTTCCCAGGGCGTCCTCCAGCCCAATTTGGGTATATCGGTTCGCGGAAGGATTCTGAAGCACCCAGTCGACCATCTGCTTTGCCGTGGGTTCTTTTCGACTTCTCTTGAGGGTTGCTGCAATTTTGAGCAGCGCACTCTGGTGCATGCCATAGTTCCCCTGGATACGACCGGAGCCATCCATGATATCGTTCGCCATTGTGCGAAGGAGTCTGTCTTCAATCTCCGCGCGGATGGCAGATGGAGACTTGCCTGCCAGGCGATGCAGTGCCCGATCACCCTCGATGGTCGGCTTGATGGCATCGTAGGTGAGGGGAACGATCTGCGCCGTAGAATTGCTTTCCCAGGTGTGGTAGAGCAGTCTGCCCAGGTAGTTGGGTTGTACTTCCTTTCCATAGCGGGACTGTTTTTCGTAGAAGTAATCGGGATAATATTCAGACAATTGCCACAGGAGGAGGGATGCTGCGTGAGCATACCGGGGATCGTCTGTCAGCAGATATGCCTTGCCGAGATCATCCAGCGCCGGAAGAAGCAGCCTCTCCACGGACCAGTGAGCGTAGACGCCGACGAACCAGAATGGCCGATCCTCACCGTCCACAGATGACCCCCATCCATCGTCGGGATAGGGGCCGGTGAGCAGGCTGCGGTCTTTGAATCCACTGGCCATGAAGGCCGAAAAGTCATTCGAAGGGTAAACCTTTCCGTCAACCGGGGAGGTGACTTTCCAGGGCTTGTCGAAGGATATGACCCAGGAGTAGCGTCCAATCTTGTTGAGGGCGTCACCGTTGACGGGTGCACCTTTTTCGTGCGCAACGATCGCCCTCGCAACCCTTGGCGGCGGCACGAGCGTTCGGAGGCGTTCGTCATCGTACTGGAGCCACTTGTCTGCCCGATTGATAATCGCTTCCTTTTGACGGTTTGCCCATTCGAAATTTTCAAGATTTGTTTCTAGTGCAGTCATTTTAGACCTGTCGTAATATGTTCGTTCCTCAGCGGCTGCTGGAAAAACGCAGCAAAGGGATAGAACGAATGCGAGCATCATCCCGGCAGGAGGGATGAAGACAGGAGAACCTCCGGTCTTTTTCATACGCAACCGCGTCCATGAACCGGCCATAGAAAAATGACGGAGGAGACTCATTTCTCTCCTGGATTAATTTCTGCGAGTGCTTTCAGAATCGTGGCGCCATCGACCCGATCGTGAACTCTATCAAGCCATCGCGCCTGGACAATGCCCTTCGAATCTATCAGGTACGTGCTGGTTACACTGTATTTGTCTACGACATTCAATCGATCATCATTCGCCAGGGGGAATCCGAATTTTCTTTTATCGGAGAATTCCTTTGTCCCTCGGCGTGACCCCTCGCAATGGATGGCGAGGACCTTAGTCCGGTGAGCCTGAATTTCGACCAGATGTTCCTGCAGCTTCACGAGCTGCCTGGCACAAGGTCCTCACCAATGTGCCCTCGAGAACACAAGGATCAGGGACTCGCCCTTTTGTGCGTAGACATCGAGGTCGTGCGTGACGCCGTCGACATCCACAATACTGAATGGTGGCGCCTCGTCACCGACCTGTGGTAACAGGTCCACAGACCTCAGGGAATCAGGAGCACTTTCTTCGGCCGCTGTGGCAGGTGCGTGTCTCTGGAGAAACGTCCGCAAGGCTTGCGTGCGGGACTGATCGTTTGGCATCATACTGCCATAGGAAAACATTGCCGTCAGGTCTCTGTATTCTTCGGGCAGCAGGTCATTGTGCGTGTCATCCGGAAATGTCCCCAGAGTTTCCTGCCATTTTGTGCGGGCATATGCAGCAGGTCCCCGGGTATGACAGGAGAGACAGGAACGTTGAAAGATGAATCTGCCCGTTAGTTCCTGCCACTTCTCGCCCAGTTTATCGTCCATCTGCCACGCCGTTTTGCCAACAAATGTCTCATCTCGTTTTCTGGCCCGTTCAGCGTCGTCTTGAGACTCTGAGAGGGTTGGATACAGAAGCAGGAGGAGCGAGCTGATCATCTGCAGTATAGCATGTGCGCTTCGTGCAGACTTCATCAGATATGATCCTTCTTAAGGGCTAATGTCAAATGGATTGGCGTAGTCTACCGATTCGGGTTCATCATTTCTTTCTTTCCGTCCGGTTGCTTCGGATGCTCCTGGAACCATTTCCAGAATGACTCCGTCCAGATGCCGTCGTGAATGGTGGCGCGTTTCTTGTAGTGGCAGTAATTGCCCAGATGCCAGAGGGAATTTCGGTAGAGCATATAATCGCCCGCGTTCAATTGTGCCTGAACAGCCCCCGGCATGCTTCGACAATAGGCCAGGCCCTGGAGTTCGGCCTCGGCGGCTTCAAGTTCACCAAAGTCAGGTCGTGGAATGGGTCGGTCGGGGAATCGCTTTGCTTCGGCGCGGGTGTCGTCCCTGAGATGGCTTCCGGGAACAACCCATGTGCAATGGTCCTCGTAGAGGGCGCAGTTGACCTGGTTGAATATTCGCCAGTCCAGCTGTCGTTCCTTCCAGACATTGATATCGAGATCCGCCACATTGTCCCTCCAGTCGCGATGCCATTGCGTGCACCACGGTTTTTGCTGGGGGTGGTACAAGATTCCCGCCACCGGATCGTCTCCATTGGGCGGTCTGTCGTGGTAGATCCCTTCACCCAATATCAGTTCTACTGCATCGCGCAGCGATTGCAACTCGAGCAAATCGAAATAGGGCTTGCACTCGATATGCTTGATGATGGGCTGCAGCCTCTGTGCCTGAGGACCATTGAGTTCCCTCGCGACGGTCAGCCCCTGGTCGGCCATTTCCCGAAGGTCGGACAACAGAGAGGCCGGGATCAACTCTCTAAATATGGTGAAACCGTTTCGATAGTATTCATCCACGTGCTGGTCAGTGACTTTGAAACCCATCTGTATGTTCTCCTGAGGTTGATCAAGATGACTTACTTTTTCGGGCAGAACGGCCAGTCCGAGTTCTGAAACTTGCTTTCCAGCATAAGATGATCCGGTTTTGTATGCAAATGGAAAGGGGTAGCCCTTGTTTATCAGAAGATGGGGGGTTCCATTTTGACGCCGGTAGATCAGTGGTTCCGCTAAAATGCCATCATTCAACCCCAGTGATATTCGCCCCTGGGCAGTTTTCTCCGCGGATGTCGATGCCGGAAAGATCGGCGTGTGAAATATTTGGGTTGGTTGACCGACAGTTTATCCGGGTGGCGTCCAAATCCTGGACGCACAACTACTGTAGAATGATTAAGAGGTATTGACATGGTTATGTTGTTGGTCTATATTATGGTCATATTGTAGGATAGGAGGAATTAATGGAATCAGCAAATGTGGCCGAATTTAAAAAACACCTGAGCGCGTATCTCGAAAAGGTTGAGAGGGGGGAAACGGTGGAGATTTGCCGCAGAAACATTCCTATTGCGCATGTCATTGCGGTTTCTCAGATAAAAAGAAACCGAACGCTTCCTGGATGTGGGGAAGGGACTGTGACCTATCTGGGCAATGTGACGGATCCGTTCATGCCTGAGGGCAATTGGGAAATGCTCAACCCGGATGATGGAAAGCGCGATGACGGTTCTACTTGATACTTGCACAATCCTGTGGGCTGTGTCTGATCCTGATCGGTTGTCTCCTTCTGCCTTTCAGGCGATTTCTGATCAACACACACAAATACTTGTTTCGGCAATCAGCTCCGCAGAGATCGCGTGCGCTTGTGAGCACGGTCGGATCGTACTCGATCGCCACTGGAAGACGTGGTTTCGCGATTATCTTGATCTGAACGACTGGACCTGCCTCCCCATTGCGCTGGATGTGATCGAAGAGGCGTATTCTCTTCCGCCGCCTTTCCACGCTGATCCGGCAGACAGAATTATCGTCGGGACGGCACGAATCGAGAAGATTCCGATCATAACTGGTGACAGGCGGATTTTAGATTACCCCCACGTGAACACGATTTGGTGATCGATCCAGGAGGTGGCACCGTGTAGAGCGGTGGGACCGATCAAAATTTCAGTTCTTTTAACCCCTATCGGATATGGCAGGGGTATTTTTTTGTTGAGATAGAACCTGGTATGACTGATCGAGAAAAACCGTACGGTATCCTTCCGTTGACGGTGACACCTGAACGCTTCATTGGCAGTATTGGTATGAATGATATTCGCGATCTTGCATTACCTGGTTTTGGGCCGTATCTTGAGCCGGGCTTTGGATGCTTGAGAAAGAGTCCATCCAGGAAAACCATAGGTGCCCGGATTTTGACCGCGAGCAGCAGGCGGAGCACCATATTCCACAGTGGATCTGCTCAAGAGGGATCCTTTGAAGGCTGTTTTACAGGACGATGATACACAGGCTGCAGCGCTCAGGTGAATGAGAAATCCATGGAAATGAGAACACTATGGCACCACCATTGACGGTTTCTACGAGTCGCGAGGGCGATGTTGGTATTCTGGAGACCAACGGATATATCAATGGGATTGAAGCGGAACTGTTGGTGAAAGAAAGTGCCAGACTGGTGCAAGAGGGTGTGAGGTTCCTGGTGTTGAATCTCGAAAAGTCACCGATTGCAAACAGCATTGGCATATCCATTTTAATCGAAGTGATGGAGAAAGTGCGAGAGGTGGAGGGGAAAGTCGCGTTCTGTTGTGTGGAGCCGATTCTTGCTCGGACCTTCAAGATTTTAGGGCTCTTGCAGGCCGCGGATCTATTCGATACGGAGGCCGAGGCCGTGGATCTATTCGATACGGAGGCCGAGGCCGTGCAGGCATTGGGCGGGTAAGGGTGATGCAGGGTAGTTGCGGTGGGTAGAGGCCAGGTGTCTATGGGTTATGTAGAGATATCAGCGGGGTCCGGTTCGGACGATTAAGTTTTGCACATTCGTGGTCGTCACATCAAATTTATTAGATGAAGAGCAGCAGTCTGATTCAGGAGAGGAATACATGGACAAAGTGCTTCTTCCTTCGAAAAATGCAGACGGTCTTGCCGTTGTACCAATGTCGGACGAACAAAAATATATCTTCGATCTGAAGGGCTGGATCGCGCTTCCAGGATTATTCAGTGCGTCCGAGTTGGACACCGTTCGCGACCACCAGATGAAATTCCTTTACGAGCGAGATTCCCTTCCGCCAGAGGAACGTGACAACCACGGAGGACCCTCACAGGTGCTTCTCGACCATCCCGTGGTTGTGGGCGTACTGAATGAGATCCTTTCGCATCAGGGGTTGGCAACTGAGGAATGCTACGGGTTTCGGTACGATCATACCTATACCAGCCATCGTCAAGCCGGACACGACAATTTTAACCCTCACGGCGGCGGCGCATATTTTTCATTCTGCGGGAATTCTCACATCTACCAGATGCTGCCCGGCAAGGTGCATTCGGGACTGACCCGCGTAGTGTGGGAACTCAATGAAGTGGGACCCGGGGACGGCGGAACGATGTTCCTGTCCGGCAGTCACAAGTCTGCATTCCCAAGGCCGGAAGAGATCAGCGGAAGGGAGAGTTCACTGTGGGAATCCTACACGTGTCCGGCAGGTTCTGCGGTGGTGTTCACGGAGGCTCTGTGCCATACCGGTACGAAATGGACAAACGAGTTACGCGATCGGCTGTGTCTCTTCACCTGTTACAACACCGTCAATTCCAAATGGGGAAAGGGATGCCCACCCGCTGAAGTGATCGCCTCTCTGCCAGCCATGCGGCAGACCCTATTCCGCGGGGCCTGGCACGGGATGACCGATGTTCCGAATATCAACAGATACTACGATGAAGAGAATCAAGTGGTGTGAAAAGGTGGGCGATATTTTGAGACTCACCTGGCAATTCGAGCACAATATTCGGCATGAATTAACAATTTGTTGTCCCGATCTCTACGGATGGTTGCGTGATTCAAAATAGTTCTACAGGAGATAGAAAATGAATTCAGATGCACAGCTATACCGTGACCTCGGTGCAACGCCGGTGATCAACGCTGCAGGTAATCATACTGTTATCGGCGGGTCCAGAATTTCCCCGGGTGTCCAGGAAGCAATGGTCGCGGCGAATCGCTACTATGTCTCAATGGATGAGCTTTTTCATTCGACGGGTGAGATGATCGCAGACATGCTTGGGGCGGAGGCCGCATTCGTGACACCGGGTTGCGGGGCGGCACTTGCGCTCGCCTCTGCCGCGTGTATGTCTGTGGGAAACCCGGAGCGAATGGAACAGCTCCCTCACACCAACGGTATTCCAAGTCACTTTCTTTTTCAGGCGCGCCAGAAATACCACTATCAACGCTGCCTGACCGTGTTCGGTGGTCGCATCATAATGGTCGGCAATCAGAACGGCACGACCGAGGAACAACTCGAAGACTCCATCACGGAGTTGACGGCAGGTATTCACCACTTCGCTTCCGGGGATCCAGATGAGTCGATTCTGGATCTGGATGGCCTAATGGAGGTCGCTGGCCGCCACGATTTGCCGGTTACGATCGATGCCGCCTATCAGGTTTATCCACTTGAAACCATGAAGGACTATGCCCAAACACCGAACGCGCTCATCGGATTCGGCACGAAGTATATCGGCGCCTGCAACTCTACAGGCATTCTTTGTGGGAACAAGGAACTTGTGGAAGCTGCCTATCAACACAGTTTCATCGGGTTCGAGACGAGCGACCTGGAAACAGTTGGCAGACCGCTGAAGCTGGATCGTCAGGAGATCGTAGCGGTCGTAGTCGCATTGCAGGAGTGGCTGGCGATGGATCACGAGGCGCGTATTGCCGATCACTGGCGCAAGGTGGACTACATTGTAGACTCGCTCGGCGATACTGCGCATCTGAGCATGGAGCGGCTGGTTGAAGACAACAGCCTCAGCAATGCTGTTGTTCTGGTGATAGATGAGGAGGGTATGGGAAAGTCTGCCGCCCGACTGGAAGAGGAACTCAAAGGCGGGGATCCATCGATCTGGACGCGTGCGAGTGGAAACAGACTTAAAATTGTGGTCGCGCATCTCATCGAGGATGAGGTGGATATCGTTATCGAAAGGCTTAAGAAGTTGATGGTGTAGTCGGTCAGTTAGCCCACGCGGCACGGATGCTCGAGCGCATGATCCTGGAGACAGATACAGATCTTGTCAGGGTTTATCGGAGCGTCTCTGCTTCGGCCCATTTACGTCTGCTGAAGTTCCCGGTTAGTCCAGAAATTTGTTCAGTACATTTGAGACTATCGTTTGGATCCCTTTGTCCACTGCCAGGCTGGCGCCAAACGAGATCGATCCGGCACTGAATACACCTCCACCTCCCGGGTGGACGTAATAGGTCATGTGCGCGCCTCCCTTCCCATCCCAGTTGTAGTTGGGATCCGGATACCTGGCATCTAGGCCGGCTTTCATAGGGTCTGATGGATTGATCCCCTCAGCCAGTATCTCTATGTTGGAGGGCGACCAATCCGGGACCACCTGATCCATTTCCCATCCGCTTGCGCCATCCCCAAGCAGGCCTTCTGTCCCGATCAGATCGTTTTTCTGAAGGTCCAGCCCCTCGAAAACCCAGTGATCGGGCTTCAGCGTTCGATAGGGTGCATAGGTCATATACCCCTCGGCGATGAATCCGACGCCAATTACACTGTGTTCCGTTCGACCGAGGTTTCGCCAGAGTCCTCCTTTTTCACCGGTCTGCTCGTGCGCCCTGCCGTCCCTGCATACTTCCATTACACGCAAGTCATCGTCGAAGGTGACCTTCCAATACAAGCCGTTGCCCGAGAGATAGAGGAGATTGCCACCCGCCTGAAGGTAGGCGTCAAGGTGATCGCGCATCTGGAGCGTCCAGTATTCGCTGTGGGTGCTGATGACGAGGACGGGATACTCGCGTAACCAATCCCACCCCTGGTGGAGATCCAGATCTCCGTAGAGATCGGGCTGATAGCCCGCATCTTGCAGCCAGTCGAGTATCCACCCCTCGCCCCGTACCAAATGGCTTCGGCCTTTTGCCGCCGGTCTGGCTGAGTCCATTGGGCGATCCAGACTTGTCACACGAGGCTGGTCGGCGCAGTATGTAGAGGATCCGCCCCAACCGTTATAGGCGTTCCAGGTGTTCGTGGATGCAAGTACCGCGACCCTGGATCTTTTATCTGCGGAGGGTTTGACAACAAAGGGGATATGGAAGGACCCGCTCGCGTCCGAGAGTTCCGCCGAATAAAACGCCGGAGGTGTACCCGTTGGCACCATCCATTCGAAATCCGTCTCCCATTGACAGCCCTCCCAGGGGAGCGCCGTAAGGGATTTGAGTGACCCTTTCAGACGGTTAATGCCCTCGATTTCCTGAGATCGTTTACCCATTCGGTAGAACCGGACATCGTAATTCTCCATCGGAGTGGAGACCTTGAACTCGATCGGTTCTCCGGGAGATGCCGTCAATCTGTTGGTGAACCCCTGAATGACAGACATATCCGGTGGGGGATAAAGCGGAGGCACACACTGCAAACTGCCAGGCAGGGCACTGTCTATGATCCTGGCCTTCTCCTCCGGTGTTCTTTCAGTTGTGTTCCCCACGTCTTCCTCCTCTAGTCAAAGTTTCTTTAGCCAAGGTATCCATTTGGTTGTCACCGCAATTTGTAAGCTACCTATTCGGAGGCCAAACGGCCAACATTCAATTACCTGTTGACACCTACCGAGCCGAGACGGATATTTCAGTCGTTCGATCAGTGATTGTCCAGGCCAAAACGATCTGATCTGAACCGCGTTTCAAATGGGAAAAGGTAGACGGATTTTCAGGGAAACCTTGAAGACCGGATGAGGTAGGCCCCCGTCACCAGATCGCTTAATCATAAACCAGATGGGGATTCCATGCGTCATGCCATAAATGAGGTTTTGGAGCATCTGAACAGGATTCACAAGACTATGGACAAGCTCCGGAGGATGAGACCGAATTCCTTGACGCCCATCCAACATTACGCGACGATTTTTTCAAGATGGAAGAAGAGTTGTTAATGGCGATGGAAAAGATGGAGAAACTTACTGAAGAATAGGGAGAGCGCATTTCCCTGTTTTCAGGCTACCACGGTTGCGGAGGTTGTTCAGGGCGCTCATCTCTCCAGACAACCTGGGGTGGGAGGCTTCGGTTTTCGCTGTTGATCCCGATAGATCAACAGTGGAACAGATCAGAACGAGTCTGGGTGACGGGAGGATTTACGTTTCCGGGTTCAGGGGTCCTTGCCCTCGTGCCCTGAAAGGGCACGAGGGCAAGGACCCCTGGCTAAGAGATAGTGCCTCTTCAGGGCACGAGGGCAAGGACCCCTGGCTAGGAGATAGTGCCCCTTCAGGGCACGAGGGCAATAGATATGGAAGAGATTCTGCGATACTTTTTTGAGCGTGGATTACACCGCGATGTCAGGTGATCGGGTTCAAGCGGGATCGAGGGTCAGTGGACTCAGGGTCATGGGTGTCAGGTCCAGGGGTCCAAGGACCCCTGGCTAAGATGTTGTGCCCCTTCAAGGCGCGAGGGCAATAGATATGGAAGAGGATCTGCGATACTTTTTAGAGAATGGCTACACGGTGATTCCTGGCGCGCTGTCCGATGCTGAGGTCCAGGGGATAAATCAAGCTATCGAGGCAGACCAGGGAGCCCATCCGGATCTTTGGGAACCGAGGCCGATTGCCTCCGGGCATTTGGCGGTTGGCTGCGATGTTCCGGAACTCATGCTCCGAACGGAGGGGCTTGACGCGTTTGCGCATCACCCTTCTATTGTTCCCACGGTCAGAGGAATTCTCGGAGATGGGGCCCAACTATGCGGGATGACTTACCTGATCCGGGTGGCCTGTCCCATTGATCCTCCGGAGGATATGGCGGCAGATGATCCGCTCTGTTTGACCCAGGTCTGGCACCGTGAAGATAGCGGGAATATCGAAGGCGCAGAAATGAACGACAACTTTGCACCTGCGGTTCAGGCAATCATTTATCTTGACGATGTCGATGAGGAATCGCATTGCTTCAGCATTATCCCGGAGAGCGCGGAGACAAAACGGAACCTTCCGAAGGCAGATACTGGCAGTACGGGATGGGGTGTGGAAGGGCGGATGAGAATCGATGATGAAGAGACAGGGTATGTCGATTCGGAGCGACCGAATTGGCTGGATGGGTTTGGACGAGAAATCGTACGGCGGAAAGGCGGGGTAAACATTCACGGCCAAGCAGGATCCGCCGTACTACTGAACAACAGCAGCTGGCACTGTGGAACGATCAGACAAACGAAAAGGCAACGCCGAACGCTGCATATCAGGTATCGTCAGCCGGAGCCGGTGGAATCGCGTCACGGCCTCAAGGAGCCCTTGAAAAGTGTGGCGGAATTCAATGCGGCATTGCCCGATCGACCGGGTATCGGGAGTATGTGATATGGGGGATTTTTACGTGGACTACTGCGGCGGGCAAGTGGGGGAAGAGATGGAGTTGAAAGCTCCTCAAGACTTTTGTCAGTTCGTGGACTCTTCTGACCAGAATGTCCGGAATTCATCGGGCGTCGCGATTGAAACTGAGGAAGCCGGAAAGTCCTTCGGGTTTCGGGTTATCAGGACCTGTGCTTTGACGCGAATGGCAGAATGAAACTGGATTGCATCCTCAAAATCATCACAATCAGAGTCAATTGCCTGATTTATGATCTTGCTGTCCGGTGGGACAGATTCGAAAACATCCCTTAATGATCTTAAGGCATCGCGGGCAACGGAGCGCCCACCAAATTTCCGCAGGATGTAATAGATATTGTTGAAGCTAATTGCGGAAATATAGGTGGTGATTTCCCCTGATTCGGCAAGTGTCCAGATGGCTGCCGATGCATCATAATGGTGTTCCCTTTTCGCGAGTACGTCAAGCAGGACGTTGGTGTCCACAAACGTGATCATTTTGCAGCACCGTATCGTGTTTCAAGCGCATCTTCCAGCAGTTCTTTATCGTTTCGCCCCTCGGGCAGTTCAATGAGTCCTGTTGCCCGGCTTGTTATAGGACCTATTGCTGCCTCCGATTTTGGTTCCCGGGAAACTGCACGGACAAGCCTCACGAAGAGTGCGGAAACACTGGTATTTTTTCGAGCCGCCAGCTTTTTGACATCCGCAATGATTTCCTCTGGAGCACTCAGAGTCAGTTTTTTTGTTGCCATCTGGTTTCCTTTTGTAGAAGTATACGTGTCGAATTGGAATAATTATACGTAAGTATAGGATTTTGGCAAGTGGGATCCGTGACAATCTGGATCTTCACTCCAGGCATCGGGATCGCCAAATGGGCAGAAATGACCCTCAGGCGTGCATCACCTGTCCGCCATCGACATTGATGGTTTGACCCGTGATGTTCGCTGCTTTGTCCGAGGCGAGGTAGAGCATCATTGCGGCCATTTCTTCTGGCGTTTGCCAGTTGCCCAGCGGGGTGACCCGCTTTATTTTATCCTCCGCCCATTCGTCGTAACTCATTGTGTTTTCGGATGCAGCGCGAGTCCAGGCTTCCCACACCTGCTTGTTGATGGGAGTTTTGACCATTCCTGGAGAGATGGCGTTGGCCCGAATCTGATAGGGGGCCAGATCCCTGGCGGCGCACTGTGTGAAGTTGATCAGGCCAGCCTTCGAGGCACTGTAGGGTGGATCGGTTTGCGACCCGGTCTGGCCGGCGATAGAAGAAACGAAGCAGAATGAGCCCTGTTTGCGAGGCAGCATACAGGGCACAAATGCGTGGGCGACATTGACCGCGCCGATCAGGTTTACGCGGACGACGTCGTGCCATTCCTCCGGGTTGAGATTCCAGAATGGGAATCCAAGGGTCTTCGATTTCAGCCCGATCGACACGATCACGTGATCTATCCTGCCAGTCTTTTCCAGAATATCTTTCGCGACTTCCTGCAATCGCCCGAAATCGGTAGCGTTGACCTGATAGGCGAGGGGAGCTGGGCCAGATCCGGCATTCTCTCTGGATTCACTTTCCACCGACTCTGAAAGGTCCAGCCAGCAGACTCGGGCCCCCGATTTGGCGAATTCGATAGCGGTGGCGCGTCCAATGCCGCTTGCGGCGCCTACAACGACGGCCACCTGTCCGGTGAAATCAATGTTCATAGGATTTGCTCACTCTCAACTTCTGAAATATGGTAGAGGGTTCTGATGGAGCCTTCAAGAATGTCGACGTTGAAGAGGTCAACAGGGGTAAATTCGCAGTTCCGCAAACTCCGCGATCAGATCGAAGTGCCTATCCCTGCAAAGCAATGGAGATCCGTAAGCTATTGCGATTGTAGCAATCAAGAGATCTGCTGTTGGCAAAGTGTGCCCTGAGCGTCTCATTCTTGAACCCAGGATTCCTGCAGCTATATAGTGATCATCTGTTGTGGGCAGCATCTGCAGAAGACTCAGATTTTCTTGCAGTGGGGCCAGTTCGCGCTCCTTTGCTCCCCTCAGCAGTTCCGCCACTATTATTCCGGTGATCGATGCGTTGCCTTCCTGAACGGTGGATGCGACCATACGCTTCATTCCAGGATCACCGGAGATTCTGAAGCTTTCGATCCAGGCCGATGTATCGACAAGAACGCTCATTGTCGACCCTGCTCATGATTGTTCTCTCGTTGGATGTCGGAACCTTCAATTTCATCGTTGGTAGTACCATATTCAATGCCACCCTCCATAATGAGTTCGGCAAATTTGCGCCGGCCTTTGATGGCAAGGTATTCCTCGAGTGCCGTTGATATTGCCGGTGATTTCTTGGAAATACCCGTTAGTTTCTGAACCGCCAGGACAGTTTCATCAGAAATATCTACAGTAATCCTCATTTCAATGCTCCTTTTGATGTAAATTTACTGAAATTTTGGTGTGAATGCAAGGAGATAAAACAAGGTTTCTGCACAGATCAGGCGTTTTGGACAGGCGCCTGAAGGCGAGTTAGGACCTGGCAGGTAGATGTGCGGAGTTCGGTTTTTGGGATAGCCCTTCTCCCAAAGCCGTTGACACCCATTCGGGTCCTCTTCATATTGTGCTCAAATTTGAGTGAGCGGTAGCGAAGACATGAATCAGGAACTGTCCGTTTCAATTACTTGAGGAGCTGATCTGTGAATATATCCGCAGCGACATTCAATTGTGACATTACGCCGCCACTAGGCCATCCACTTTGCGCAGGCTGGTATCCTCCGGCGAAGGAGATCGGCGATCCGATTTTTGCCCACGGACTTATCCTAAAAGGGGATGGCGCGGACCCTGTCGTTCTGTGCGCGCTGGATTGGGCGGAGCTGAGCAACCACGACTACAATCGATGGCGAGCAGAATTGGCGGAGGCGGTGGGTACGGATGCAGAATGCGTGGCGGTTCACTGTGTCCACCAGCACGATACCCCCTGGCCCGACAGGGATGCACAGGATCTGCTGGATGAACACAATTGCCCAGATGTCATTATGGTTGGAGACTTCTGCGAACGGGCACGATCGAATACGGCCTCAGCAGCTGCCAGGGCGCTCGGAGAACTTCAACCCTGTACACATATCTCCACAGGAGAGGCGAAAGTTGACCGTATCGCATCCAACCGGAGGATTATGGGGGACGATGGGAAGGTCTACAAGGTTCGCTATACCAAGACCCAGGATCCTGAACTGCATGCCGCACCGGAAGGTGTCATCGATCCGATGATGAAGACGATCGGGTTCTGGAATGGCGATCAGAAGATAGCGGTTCTTCACTACTATGCCGTTCATCCCACATCTTATGATGGCACAGCGATTGTCAATTCCGAGTTCGTGGGATTGGCAAGGAAGCAAAGATCCAAAGAGGACGGGGGGGTCCCGCACATTTACTTCACAGGATGCGGAGGCAATGTCGCAGCCGGTAAATACAATGATGGCAACCCGGCCAATCGAGAGATTTTCAAACAGCGTATTCTGGACGCGATGATTGCGTCCGAATCGGCTTCCGTGCGCCAGGAATTGACTGGATTGTCCTGGCAGACCCACCCCGCTTGTTTACCACCCCGAGAAGATTTGAGCGAAGCGGGTTTGTTGGAGGTGCTGAAAAGTGTTGAGAGGGGATCGGAGAAGCGCAAGAGCAAGGCCGCATTGATGCTGACCTATCTGCGTCGCTGGGAAGATCCCATTCCCATTACGAGCCTTCGGCTCAATGAGGATGTGGATATTCTTCACCTTCCCGGTGAGACCTTCATAGAATATCAGCTCTATGCCCAGGAGTTGAGACCCGATGGGTTTGTGGCCACAGCGGGTTATGGTGACCTCGGTCCAGGATATATCACCCTGGCGAAGTCATTCGATGAAGGTGGGTATGAACCGACGGACTCGTTCTGCGGCCGGGGCTCGGAAGCGGAAATGAGACTGGGGATCGAGCAGGTGCTTCGGAGATAGAGGACGCTTGTTTCCTCGGCAGCGGAAAGGTTGATATCGACTGCGAAAACTTTAGCTCCCTCGCGTGCAAAGAGCACGGCGGTTGCCTTGCCGTTTCCCCATCCGGGTCCGACGGAGCCAGCGCCTGTTACGATTGCGACTTTATCTTTCAAACGATCTGCCATGATGATCCACCCTCGTCGAGAATTGTCTAAAAGTCACGCTCTCTGCGGCATAAATCCCCGGACATCCCCAACAACCCGAACCTTGGTGCTTACCTCGTAAGGTTTTTCTGCTTCGAAAGAAGCCTTGGCCGGCACTCCCTGTAATGGCGTATAGCGGCAAATTCTGCAGAATGGTCCTTTTTCACGGGCTTTCTGTTCAACATACTCGGGAAACAGTGTCCAGAGTCTGAATGTCAGTCCCTCTTCCCTGAAATGTGTCATGGCATCCAAGCCATCCTGGCCTCGTCCATAGAAGGATTCAAAGAATATTTTGCGCGCCTTTGAAGGAAAGTGCGTTTTCGCATCCTCTCCTTCTTTCGGCTCAAATTCCCAGTACGAGAATTCATCGTGTCCATACCGATCCGCAGGCCTTGTGGTGAGCTGGAGGTCGGAAATCCTTATGGCCTTGTTCGATTCCATTATCTGTGCCAGCACACTATCCGGCGGATGGAAGTTGCCTGTTTCAGCCAGTTGATTCATTGCGTCTACCGGGAACTTAAGAATGGGATTAAGGATCCCCGGAATATGATACAAGCAGGGCTCGCCACTTTCACAGGTGTACAGAACCCCATCAGGCAGCCAGAATCTGATATGCCTCAGGCTTTCTTCACGAATGTTGTATTGCGTAAGGGCAGCCGCTTCCAGAGTTCTGGTCGGGTCAACTGCCTCTGCTATTTCTGCGATTGTTCCTTCCGCTACCGTAACGTTACTCGAGCCAAGTGCTTCTCCGCCTGCCATGCTCCTTCTCCTCACCCATTTGACATATGTTTACGCCTTAGAACTAATATTCATCAGGACTACGGGTAAGATCTTCCCTTTTGAAAAAGATCAACGAACTCCAAATGTAAGGGTGGAAAGCTTCCACCGCTCTACTCGATGACAGGACCTTGTTGTTCTATACGGGAGCGCATGTCCGTGTATTTCTTCGAGCCGTCATCAGCCCAGGCTTCGAAGCGCAGGCCCTTGAGATCGCCTTCTTCAATTCCGGTAACAGTGGAAAAGCCTTTTGAGCCCCCGAGCGATTTCTGCGAGTTGTCGAGTACGTGAAGTCGTTTTCCGTCGGGGAGATGGAAGATGCCGATGTGTTCGAGCCGCTCGAGCGGTGTGCGTTTCGCCGCAGCTTTGAGGGCCGCTTCGTCGATTTCGAGTCCGAGACCCGGTTCTTCTGGAACTCGGCAGAAACCACCCGTGACAGGGATGCGCTCCTTGACGATGTCCTCGTCGAACTGATCGTCCAGTGTCATCAGATGTGCGGTTGCCGTCGGGAGTACGGCCGCCTGATGCAGACTGAGTGCGCGCATCAGGCTTGACCCCGACTGCTGGATCAACACCTGCACGTTTGCCTTTCCGTAAGCAAATCCCTCCTCGAGCACGCGACCGATTCCTCCGCCCGTCATGTAGATATCCGCGCATCCGTGAATGACTTCGGGTATGCCTCCCAACTGGGGTACGTGCATGATCAAGGGCAGGTGCGTCTTCGCCCGGAGCTGACGCCAGCCTTCGACGTCGGACCAGGGGAGCGGATCTTCGATGAAGCCGACCACGGGATACTTTTCGAGCTGGTCGATGATGGGGCCGATCACACCCGGTGTGCGGCTGTGATTGAGATCCCAATGCAGGCGGAATCCCGGCGGCGCAACGTCCTGAGCAGCTTTCGTCTGTTCGATAATGTCATAACGCGGATCGCTGTGCATCTTGAAGATTCGATATCCCTGTTCTGCCGCGCGTTTGACTTCGCCGGCAAAGACATCAGGTGCACAGGGACGCGTCCAGGCCCCAACGGGTGCCGCGTCGCGAATTTTTTGACCCATCAACTTGTAAGCGGGTTTCTCGAGATATTTGCCCATCATATCATAAAGGGCCATACCGAGGGCGGTGCTGAGGTTGTTGTGGAGGAAGTCAAATGGACTATAGTCTACAACCCCGTCGATCTGTGCCTTGTCGATGGGCCGACCTTCCTCTTGACTCCCAAAGCCAACGATGCCATTGTCTGCGGTGACTTTCACGGCGGTGTGCTGATCGATGTCATACATGCGCAGCCGACCTGCTTCGTTGTCGTAGCGCTTGGAGAGGGGAATGGTAACCGGTATGACCTCGATGTCAGTGACTTTCATCTGGTATCCTCATCGATTTGAAGAATAAGAGTGAGAGTGGATATTTACGAGTCGTGGTCGCGATATTTAGCGCCCTACAAGGATTACGCAGGATACCCCGGAATGTCAAGTGTGGATGGGAGGGATGGAAAATGAGGGAGTTTAGGGCAAGGAGGTTGAGACCAGGGGTTTCAGACCAGGGGTTCAAGACCAGGGGTTCAAGAACCCCTGGCTAAAATATGGTGCCCCTTCAGGGCACGAAGGCAAAGGCGGGGATGGATGTTGTGATCGTTCAGGTCGAGGTCAGGGATTTGAGACCATGGAGGCTCGAGACCAGGGGTTCAAGAACCCCTGGCTAAAATATGGTGCCCCTTCAGGGCACGAAGGCAAGGGCGGGGATGGATGTTGTGATCGTTCAGGTCGAGGTCAGGGATTTGAGACCATGGGGGTTCGAGACCAGGGGTTCAAGACCAGGGGTTCAAGACCAGGGGTTCAAGAACCCCTGGCTAAGATGCGGTGCCCTTTCAGGGCACGAAGGGTCAACCGCGGCCAGGAATTCCAATTATGCAGGCAAGGGATATCTAAAAAGAATTAAGTACAGGAGACAAATCATACTGAATCAACCCACACCTGATTATGAAAAGCGATATTCTGGTCTTGCCCGAGTTCGAGGAAACAACAAGCGTTCCGGGCACACGTATCCCGGGTTGACACAAACGAAAACTGCCGGCATACTAATCCAACGATATGGACCCTTGCCAGCTATTGAAGATTATTCAGTTCCCGAATATCCACGGTTACTTCGCCGACGATTGGTGCATTGGGGTTCATGGCGCCTCCATCCCGGAGTGGGAAGTTGCCTGAGATGGGGGAGACAGGACATTTTGCACTATCCGGTCAACCAACTCCTGACAGGAAGGGAACAGGACTACAAAAAATATTAAATATGAAAGGTGGGAGCATGAATGCAGATGAAAAGTACCTGTTTGACTTGA